>Ga0315915_1004481_pt1 | contig 17608 bp, 7 predicted proteins | sample MpolbnodulesMG_FD_207738 | JGI IMG/M metagenome (GOLD analysis project Ga0315915, IMG submission 207738) | Medicago polymorpha root nodule microbial communities from Los Angeles, California, United States - branched nodules | ecosystem: Host-associated > Plants > Roots > Nodule | place: USA...
CTTCTTCCTTTTCCTTATTCCTCTTTATTTTAAACACGCATCACGCTCTACACTCACGATACCACCGGACGGATTCATTGAAGCTAATCTCAACAACAAGGTATTATCTATCATCATGTTTCAGTCGAATTAATCTTCAGTAACAAGTTTAATTTTTTTTTATTAATTATCTCAAAAATAATTTAACAATTTAACTAAAACCTAATTTATTTTGCAATATTTATTTACAGTTGATTACCTGAGATAAAAGACATTGATTTGAATTATTTCTGCATATCTAGTTTTTAGTAATATACAACCAAATTAATTGCAGTTATCTAATTATTTTATTTACACGCAAATTATCACTCTTCTCCCAATCGTTACTGTTATTTTAATCTACCTTTATTTGAACTAATAATCCGTTTCCAAATATTGTATTTAATTCGAACTAAGTTCGTTTATAATGTATATTGATCTGAAGCAGAAGTAGTTGAACTTGTGGTTTGTTTATTTCTATGTATTGTGTTTCCGCCTCGGCTGTTGTACTCTGTGTAAATGCAGTTATTGTTCAACGGCAAGAAAGTAGTTCATCGTGTATCGGGATTATAGCTCTGTAAATTTGTCAAGGGAATTGGGCTGTAAATTTGTGGATTATAGCTTCTTTTACTGTATCAATCAAATCAATAGGAGTGATGGATGTAAGTGCATTGAAGCAATGTTGGGATTCTATGAAAGCTATTTTACTCATCCTCTTCTATGGTGATCAATCATTAAGGTGAAGATGACTTCAGTTCTCATATGTTATGCAAAGTTAATGAAATATTGTTCAGTTTATATTTTTATTTATTGTTCGGCAATTCATTTACACTCATCATACAAAATTCATAAGTATAATTTTTAAGATTAGATGTTGTGATATCCTCCATTGAGTCATTTCCTTCAATCTTTGAGGATGACTTCTATCACTTTTCTGCTTGAGAAAATACGACCGTACTGTTCTTTATTTGATAATGATGTTATCATAATTTATCCATTTTGTTTTGTCATTATTGCTTCAAAATGTTATTTGTTGGCTTTATTTATTACCTGTTGTTCTCAGTATATGTTCTTTCTATTAGGCTTAGGCAAGTTTAGATAAGTTTATATGTGATGTTTTTCATAAAATAGAGACATTGAAACAGGCATAAAGGTTGCGTATTTCAAACTTAGAATGTGAATATCTAAAATAATAGGTGCCAAAAGTTTAGATAAAATGATTTGTTTTGACATTTGACATATTTTAAAGAAGGGTTAGGCTGAGCACTTCAAATTAAATTGAATTTCGGTTTTTATGTGAAATTTTGATCCTTTTTTGAGCAAAATTCATTTTAATCAATTTGTTTATTCTCGCTGTTCGGTATTTGTTTATTTAGGATTTCGCCGATGATGTTTGAAGTTCATAATTTTCCAAGTAATAATTACATTAAAGGATGCTTATCCAGTTTTAGCCTTGTTGGCTGGTACTAATTTTTCGTCATGTTTTCTACTCTTGTTTTTTGGTTCTAAAATTTGTTTTTTGTCTTTACAAAAGCATGGAACTCTTTATTGTGACAGTTGATTTGGGATTTAAGTTCGTTTCTTTTTAATATTATGCTTTATTTATTTATTTATCGAATCTAATCTGGCTTATAGCATTTTGTAGTTAAAAAATAATGAAATTCTATTTACTCCTTATAATTCAATGCCTTTTTTTTTAACCAAATCCTCGAAAATTTATTCTTTCATGCAACGAAATACGAAATTAGTGGTTGTGGTCGCTGTAAATGGCCAGGGAACAACTGGTAATCGCTGATAAATCAAGTAACATTCCGTGTTGCGTTAATTTTTGCAATTGGTTCATTGAAATCACGGATTTTTTTGTGAGTATCCAAATTCTTTTTCTGAACAAGAGATAAGGAGTATGGTGAGATGCATTGTTTTATTCTGTATTGTATTTTTTGTGACTAGAGATTAGGTCTATGGTTAGATGCTTTGTTTATTCTGTTAAAAAAAGTTCAGTCTGTAATACAGAAATATTCCGCATTTTTTATTTTACCACTTCTTATTTTTTCTTTTGGTTAAGAAAATATTGTGTTTTCGCGCTTCCTCTAAATGAGGTCATAACCGTTTCTTCTTTTCTTTTCATATGAAAGATCTGTAGCTCAAATGGAAGAGCGCTCAGAGCATTGTCTAAATGTCTGAGATGTGGTGGTTCGAATCCACCCAGATCTGCAATTAGTTTTTATTTTATTTTTAACTTAACCATGCTTCTTTTCTTACTTAATTAACTAATTAAAAAATAAGTTATTTCATTATTTAAAATATCATGTTAGTTTTTAGAATAAGTTACACTCCTCCTCTCAAAGTTGCACCTCCACTTTCACTCTTATATTAAAATCTACACTTTACTTTCATAATATATTTTTATTTCTAATAATCTTGGTAATATAATAAAAAAATAATCTAACATACTTAAGAAAAAAATAGTATTGCCGATCTATTGTTTTTAGCAAAATTTTAATATGTATTTTTTTGTTATTTTTTATTTATAATTTCATTAACGTGTAATTTTAAACCCAATAATATGAATCAATCCATAATAAAATTAAAATATGTGAAAATTTACCATAAACAATTAAGCATGGTTATTTAAAAAATTAAGTTAGAAAAATATTTAAATTTAATTATCATTGACATTTAAATTATAAAGAAATAAATATTAAAGTGTAGTGCATATTTAATTATTATGGGAGGAGGTTGTAATTCAAGCATTATATAATGAAGTGGAGTATACATTTTACTTTTCAAGAGAGCTGAGTGTATATTATAATATAAGAGGGAGGAGTGTAATTCAAGCTTTTCTTAAGGAAAATGTAATTTACTCTGTTTTATCATTCTTAATTGACAATTTTATCCATCAATCAATTGTTATGGATGTAAAATTTTCCTATGTCATTCTTTATTGAGATTTTTCTGCAAACGATTGAGATTCAAAACTTGGATTCAACACATCTTCACACACTTAAAATGTGAGTCTAACGACTTGACTTGAAAATAATAATGATATTTATTTTGTCGGATATATTTTCTTATTTTTATCTTTTTGTATCTCCGTCTTTCTTTTTTTAAGTAAAAGTCGACATAAATTTGAATCCAAGATCTTGATTAAAATAGACCCGCATCATGTCATCTAAACGTTTTTGAGTTTATCTCTTTGTTTTAGTTTTTCATTTACTAAATAGTTAATACACACATAATTCATTAGCTTTATTAATCTCGAATTTAAACTTTATTAACGATGATATCGATATTTAATTGTAACAAAAAAAATGATATAAGTATTTAATTACAGATAGATTCGAACACATGGAAATCATGGTAAATTGCATTTAACGAATGCTCAAGAAAGTTCTAGCGACATGTTGCACAATGGACTCCCAGACTCACCAACAAATTTGGCCAACTTAGAAACCGTAAATCCTTGAGGAAGTTTTGACTCTAATACAACATTAGAAAATGAAGACACAATACATGATGTATTTGTATATCATACACTTAATGCACCCTAACATTTTGTCTAATTTGGCAGGTCATGTTAATTGCTTTTGGTTTCCATTGAACGAAGGTCTCATTTCGAGAATCTTTATGTGGTACTCGAACATATTGTATATTTGGGGTTTCCTAAGTAATATTGGCCAAACAAATGAGTTGAATAACAAATGGAATCGTTACTAACCACATTATTAATTACTTCATGGTTATTATTGTGCTCGAAAGATGCTCCGAATACATTTGTCATTCGACTCATTTGTTTGGCTAATGCATGACACGAGACAATTTTATTTTAAATGATTGGATTAAAGATTGTTGCCATTTGGCAAGTAATCATATTCATTATCATCTATTTGCTACCTGAAAGACTGCAAAATGATGTTAGTTATATGAGAAGAAAACCCATGAATCCATACTTGTTCCTACATGGTTTACTTGAACTCCAGGGTCCCTTATAGGAGGAAGATACCCTGGTGGAAGCCCATAACCATAAGGGTGTACATTGATATTTGTCCTTTAAATTGATTGATTTGTCACATGATCATTGCTAGTTTGACTGATTAATAGGTTTGAAGGCAATTTCCCACGAGGGATTAAATCAACATTTTGAGGTGTATTTATCTCTTGATCTTCCTCATCTGAATTATTTTTTCTGTGTTATTTTGATTAGTGTTCATTCTTTTTGAAGGGTTAGACATTTTTAAACGTCTCTTAAATTTACAATCTAAAAACTTTGACACAATATTTTAAATTATGTTCCATTATGCGTGACAATTTATCAACATGAAAAAAAAAATTCTTTCTACAAATAAATTTGTTGATAAATCGAAGACTCAAGTTAGATCCTTTCAGGGGCTCTTAATTGATAGGTTTAATGTCTCAAATCTTTGCTTACAATGTAAGAAACACGTAATAGTGGACAAACGAAAATGCAAAAAAGTAAGAATAAATGTAAAAGAAAATGATGATATTATTACAGACCGATTAAGTTACATACTTCGTTTGATCAACAACCAATAAAATGTTTTATCTTAGGTGGATGAATGTGTAATATAGCAGACTAATTTCCATAATAGAAATGAACTCTCTAACATGATGAATGAGTCTCCTATTCATAGGAAAGAGAAGAAACTAACTTAAGTTTGCATCTATGACACATGTCTTCTTAACTAACTAAAAACTTCTTCTAAATTTCATCTTGGTCTTTGAATCTTGACCTCTTTGATGACTTATGAGATGTAGTTGTATTTTGTTCTCTTAGGCACTTTTGATATGAGAGTTATTTTGAATAGGAGTTATATACATCTTTGAGTATTGCCATAAATTATTTTCAATTCCGATACGTCGACACCCATGTGTCAGCGTATCAGAATTGAATATAGAGCATAATCCTTATTTCGAACATCATTTTTCAAGCAACAATCCAAGTCTTCTCTGTGATACTGTTCATATCTTTTCCATGTTAACTTAATAACAACAGGTTAAAAAGTTTCACTCGATGAAAAAAATTAAGAGATAAAGAGGATTATGAATTAACAAACTTTTGAAAAAACCGTTAGTAAAAAATTGATCAAAACACAAATCATTGATGGTTACTAATTGACCACAAAAGCATAACAGATAATTTTCTTAACAAACGTTGTAAAATATATTCACATCTTAGAGAAAACAAATTTACATAATCAGAAAAGAATTAAAAGAACACTTATCATAATCCCAAACACATTTTTGTCTTTGATTTAGTCACTTGAAAATTCAAACACATAAACCAGAAAAAATAAAAACAATCACCATCCTTGAATTGGCCAACGTTTGTTTGGATCTGGAAGCCAAGAAGAACGTTTCTTCTCCTTCTTCACCGCCAACTCCGCCGCCACGTTCCCTTGGTGGGGAGTAGAAATTCTTCTAAAACTTAAGACTTTAGTTATAAATCCAATACCTCTTTTATTATTCTTCTTGTGTTCATATTCTTCACTTAGCCTCATGGATTGTGAGAGTCTTTCATAGGTAGAAATTTTAGCACATTCTGAAGTTATAGATTCTGATGAAAGTAATATGCGTTCTGATCTTGATAATCTAAAACTTCTTCTAAATTCCATCAGCTTCAAATTGAGAAACAACAAAGATAAATGGAACAACTGTACAAGGATACGTGTTTGGTTAAGAATGCTGGTTCTATTGGTTCGGAATGTTAATAATAACATAAATATTTATTTAGTTATAGCACATTACATGATATATTCCTTTTAGGAAGGAAGTGATGGTCAACTAATATACGGACATTACTCTTCAAACTGTCTTAGGTGGATTTAGATTAAATTTAATGACAGAAATGTTAACTTGTGCTACAAATAATGCTTGGAATCTCATGAAATTGAGAATCTATGATAGTTATGCAACTTATGCTATTTAATTAACAAATAATTTTTATTTTCTTATGATATTGTGTGTTTATCATGACTTTTTCATGAATGAAGAATCATAAACTTATTTTAATTAAAAAATATATAACTGATTATTGAAACTTCTTAACTAGTAATAGTTTTATCAATTTTTGTTTTTTTTCTCGTGAGCTTAGCTTAGTTGGTATGGACAATGCATAATATATGTAAAGTCTGGGGTTCAAACCCCAGCTACCACAAAAAAAATCTTTTTTTTTGTTCTCCTCTGTTTTTTATACAATCTCTCCTCTCTTCTTATATAATCTATTCTTTGTGATCCCACTACCTAGTATCCCGCTATCCCACCTTTGGGGTTGACTGCTCCCTGTTGCTATCCGGGATTGACTACCTAGGTTGATACCGAAACCATTAACCATTGTACTTTCGATTATATAAGTTTATAGTTTGAGAAAAAATATATTTTGACGACCTCAAATTATCCAATATCCTAATATTATTTTGAGAACCTAAAAATTATTGAGAAAAAACATTTCAAGAATTGTTTTCTCTCCTTTAATAAAATTAACACGTGTTTTAATTGTATTTGTATGCAATGTTTTAATAATGGAAAATGTTTAATAAAGCAACAAAAAACAACCCGACACTTTCCCGGATGAAATTTTAACGTTACTCAATTCTAAGTTTGACCAAAACTTACTCCCATGACTCCTTTATTATCAGCCAAAGCAAGTTTCTATTGGACGACGACAATTCGTGAAGCATTCGGGACAAAACTGTTCGTGATATATAAAAGTTCTCTACTTATAAAATTTTAGTTGTTCAAATGTCAAAACTTTTGGTTGGCACTTTTTGTAATATTTGTCATTTATTGGTATCATTAATTATTTTAAGCTGAGAGTATCGTACCAATTAAAAAGTGACAGTCAAAAACAGAATTTAATGTCCAGTTTTTACATGCATATTACATAGCAACAACATGTACAAATTTTGTACCCGAAGAAAAAAAGGATGAGAAGAAATCACGAATTATTTTGCAAATACATTGAGTAAAAATCTGATCAAAATACAAATAATTTATGGTTTGAGTAATTCACTACAAAAAAATAATAAATAATACAGAGAAATAGTAAGTCCCCCCTTAAAATAGAAGATTAATGCTATTTTTCCGAGAGTTGTTCACGACATATTTCACGATTGTGTAAAGTAACCGCATCACCAAATCACTTTGTATCATGTCCATCCATTTATTGTATTAAGGAAAATGCTAGATATCAAGAATGATTTTATCAAGAAAGATTTAAAAATGACATGACACAATAATCACCCTTAGATTTCAGTCTCATTTATTAACCTTTCATAAAAAAAAAAATACATAACACCCACAACCCCATGATTTCCGGACAGAGATTTTATTGGCTAACATTAATTTCAAGACAATTTCTTGATAAAATCTAAGGGTGATTATTCTGCCATGTCATTCTTGAATTTTTCTTGATAAGTTCTTTCTTGATGTATAGAATTGCTCTTGTACTAATTAATAATTGCAGATTTAATGGTGAAAATCAATTCGGGAAACTTTCGAGATAAAATTCTCTGCTATAAATAGCATGGCTCAAAATAGAAATATGGTTTGAAAATGTGATTGCGAGTGGGTTAATATTGTCGTGGTCTATCTAATGTTGAAGAGTATTAGAGAATTTGTGAGTTAACTTAACTCAATCTCACAAAATCATCAGCGAGGTAATAGGATTACGCCACTTATAAACAATTGTTCAACTCCACCTCTCATCTAATGTGAGACTAATAAATATTCACCTCATATATGGGTTGATTTTGTTTTCCGATCTAATCACAGTTCAATGTTCATCAACCTTAGCTTAAAAATATTCACATCTAAACAAAACAGATTTACAAAATCAGAAACGAATTAAGAGAACAACTTGATTACAAACCCAATCACGTTCTGAAACTTGAAACACATAACCATCAAAAAATAGACAAAACAGTCAGTCACCACCCTTGAACTGGCCAACGTTTTTGTGGATCTGGAAGCCAAGACGAACGTTTCTTCTCCTTCTTCGCCGCCATCTCCGCCGCCTCGTGGGGACTGGAAATTCTTGTTAAATTTAAGACTTTACTTAGAAATCCAATACCCCTTTTATTCTTCTTTTGTTCATGTTCTTCATTTATCTCCATGGTTTGTGAGAGTCTTTCATAACCACCAACTTTAGCACATTCTGAAGTTACAGATTCTGATGATAGTAATATACCTTCTGATCTCGACAACCTAACACTTTTTCTAAATTCCATAAACTTCAAATTTAGAAATAACCAAGATAAATTGAACAAGGATAAATGTTTGTTAAAAATGCTAATGATAATATTATAGTATAGTATATTCTTTTTATAAATTAGGATGGAAGTGATGGTCAACTACTACTATATTATATGGACATTATTTTTCAATAACTGTGTCTTTGATGACTTTAGATTAAATTTGTTAAATCATGCGTGATGAGATTGATTGAGAGAGACGTAAGAATGTGGAAAAACATAAAATACTACTTGGAATTTTTGATGTCTAATCTTTTTAGTTTGTCTCCATGCATGTTTTATTTGCTTAGAGATATGTTTTTGACTTTTTCTACGCGTTGTATAATTCAATGGTCAAGAAAATATTGCGGAGACAAGTTAAGGGAGATTGCTTGGGGTAGTGCGTGCCTTGCATTCAGCACTTTTAACAATTCTTAAAATTTTGTGGTTGGTGGTAGCAATAACCAATGAAAGGGAAATCAAATACGTTATCAAATAAGAAATGAGAGGAATAAAAGTGTGACATATCCATATATATACGAGAGAGAAGTATAAAAAATAAGATAATAATCTACAAATATTGATAACTTGATTAATATAAATGGCTTATTTATACAAAAGTTGAAGAAGTAACAATCTCTAATGCAAGTTATACTTCTTTGTGCATCTCCAACGGTACAACTCATTATAAACGATTTAATTGAGCCCTGTACTGCCATACAACTTTTTTTAGGAAGAAATTCATTGCATTTCATTACCAATCAAAAATCATATACATGACGGTACGACATGGAAGCTCTGCACTGCCACATAAATGAAACAATTCATTTGTTTTTTACTTCAACGGTCCAACACTTTGCTTTGTTTGGCGGTTTGGAGGAGATGAGACGGCTTTTGGGGATGAGAAACATAGAGAAGAAAGATAAATCTTTCACATTTTTTGAAAGGGTATTTGTTTAGAGAATGATAAATTAATGTTTATGATTAATATATTTTTTAGTTTAAAAATATTATAACAACATGGATTTTGTAATAACAAAATAATGAATCCCTCAAAACTTTTCCCTCTCAAAATCTTCTATTTCTTCCACTTGCTTTTTATTTTCCTTCAAAAGTCTTTCCTCCCTTTTCCTTCAAACTCACAAAACTTAAGAGTTTACAAACTTTTATAATAAGAGATGATAAATCTAATGTATTGTTAAGGATGAGTTGCACCAATAAGCAATCATCCTTATAAAACCTTGTTCCACCAATCTACTCTAGCGGTGAAACTCATTAAGAATACACTTTTTTAATTTTTTTTTTTTTGAAGAACCGTCGTTGGAGGTGCTCTTCTCAACCCGTTTTTTAAAAACTTAAACTGAACTCTAAACTCGAGATAGATTCCAGTGTTAGGAAGAACAAAGGTACCAATCATAAGCGGCAAGAACAAACAAGTACAACTATCCACTGTTGGCGCTAACAAAGTTACCTAATGCATTCCTAAAAAAAACACAAAAAGGTACCTAATGCTAACAAACTAGTCACAAAAAATCATTGTTTTGAAATTGTGAAGGTGTCTAAACGGGTGGGATCACAGCTAATACGCACTGAAGATGAATTCTAACAAGGCCCTTACTGTTGCAGTGGTTGAAACAAAGACAGCATATGGTGCTAAGACTTTTTTAAAAGCTACTCTTATCACTAAAAATGCATGGTTAATTTAACTTAGTGTTACCAATCTTATGGAATAGATTCAAGATCAACCTTTAAACAACTATTGCACAAAGTTGTTTCCATGCCTAATGTGCCTCCATCCGATAATGTAGAGTGATCTTTGGACATCTTTCATACTTTAAATTTGAGTCAGGATCCTCTTTGTTTATCAAAAGAAATGAAGAACTACATATGAAGATAGATAGACACAAAAATGGATATTTTGTTCCACACCAAGTGAAACAGAGTCTATCTCTCTTTTTTAAAATCATCTTTCATACCATATATTTTTTTAAAATCACCAAGTGGATCCTCTTTTTTAAAATCATCTTTCATACCATATATATTTTTTTAATAAGATAATTCAAGCTTATTTGTGTCTATCTCTCTTCAAACAGAGTCTCCATCTATTTTGAGAAACAGAGAGGATCTTAACCCTTACTTTTGTGTTGTAATTTGTTTACTCAGAAACCTTTGTTTACACTACGGCAATTGAACATTCATACTACGGCAGTTTAAACCTCTAAATGCAAAATCATTTTTAAAACTTCCCACCTAAAATGCTTAACATGAGCTTGGAGTATGACTGTATGAGGGCTAGGTTAACCCACAAACAGCCAAATATACAGATGCATATCTAAAGTTAAAGGTACAAACATAGGACATAATGATTTCTAACTTTAATTTACATACACAGATACCCCCATGCTAAACATGATGCGGGGTTGGTTGGGAAGAAAGGGGCAAAAACAACTCATGGAAACCAAAGAACTAAAGACATAATGATTACATTTTATTGCGTTCATCCGCAGCTAATGCCTTCACAATAGTTATTGGGCAGGCATAATATATGCTTGTTCACAATTCATTGGACTCAAGACACTCATCCACAAGCTGGCGCAGGTTTGGATTCTCTAAGGCAGCAGCGATTCTCTCTTTATCGTTTAATTGCTTATTCACTGCAAGAAAATATTATTAGAAGTTCATGTTGCAGGATGTAACGATTATATAAAATGTTAAAGTTTGTTTGGGAATTTAGATGGAGTCTCACCTAGTGTTGAATGCAGATAATAGAAGGGAAAAAAAAGTAGAAGAAAGGGATACGGAAAAACATAGTCTTGGATGTTATTGTTTTAGAATTTTTTTAAAATTTACCTGATTCTTCATTGGCATGAGATCCTTGAGATACTTTAATGTCCACCTGCAAAGAAGAATTTGAGTAACAAATGAGATTACAACCAGCGAGACGACCTTGTTAAAAAAAACAACCAGAGAGAAGACAATTATACTATGATATAAGTAGTGTGGAACTAAAAATGTTGCCTTGAGAATCATGATTCACAAGGAAGAGAGAGTGTGCAGGCGAGAAGGGATTCAACATCAACGTAACATTGTGAACTATAAATACAAGGTAACATTGTGAACTATAAACAGACCCACTTGGGTTGGCCTAGTGGTATTGGCTTGGGACTAAGAATTTTAATTTAATTTACAATTATCTTATTTCAAAAATTCAAATTTACAAAACATTTGGTTTGAAATTTACTTGTATTCATGAAGAAAACAAACTCTTTTCCTAATTTAAAAATGCTAAGTTAAAATTTACTATCCCGTACAAGTCCAAAACAGCTCAACTCTTTCAAAAGAAAAAGAAGAAATGCTATCTTCACATAGCAAATTGATGTAATTCAACCTTAACAAAAGCTCATTAACCACTTGAGCCTAACGACTTGGTAAAATTAAATTCTATTACATTATCTTATTTCAAAAATTCAAATTTACAAAACATTTGGTTTGAAATTTACTTGTATTCATGAAGAAAACAAACTCTTTTCCTAATTTAAAAATGCTAAGTTAAAATTTACAATCTCGTACAAGTCCAAAACAGCTCAACTCTTTCAAAAGAAAAAGAAGAAATGCTATCTTCACATAGCAAATTGATGTAATTCCTACTCGAACTCAATCTCCACAAGTTTTCGTTGTTTTGAAAGTCAAGGACAGATAAACCGATTTTCATATAGGAAACTTATGAGGTTATGGTGCAAATTATACTATCAAAAGATACATCTTAAAAGCATACAAACCACTTAATGGATGTGTATGTTTGGATTGACTGCGAGTTTGGTGGAATTGCAAAGTGCCCCTGTGATTTTTTAGCCAAAGCAACACTTTGGAGCTTCGGCAGAGTCCAGACGTCACACTTATTTTGCCAAACTCACCGTCAAGTCAATCCATCCATCAATTTACAAGTTACAACACATTGCATATTTAGTTCCACTTTTGAATGAGTCAAATTTGATTATAGAGGCGTAGACTTGATTTTGCCTTCATAATTGATTCTAACTTGAAGCTACAATTTGGAGTTTTTGACTTCTGCAATTAATTTTTAACGTTTATTTATTGTTCAACTCACTTTTATTCGCAACTCATTTATAGCTAGAATCAATTCTACATAATCAATTTATACGAAATCAATTTTATCCCTGCAGAATGAAATACACTTATAGCTAGAACCAACCAGTTAACTAGAGGCAAAATCAAACATAAATCACTTTACATACAACTCACTTATAGCTAGAAACAATATTACTAAGCGTATGTTTGCTTCTGCGGTGACAAAAATTGATTTTGAGTGGATTGATTTGGTAAAATTGATTTTGGCTAAAAATAAGTTGAAGATGAAATAGTTTACGCTTGGATACATTCATGTAAGGTGAGTTGAACAACAAATCTGAGTGTTTAAATCAATTCTAAAATCAAAAGTTCTAATTCTAAATCAAAAGTTCTAATTCTAAATCAATTCTACACCTCTACAATCAAATTTATCTCCTCCAAAAGTGAAACCAAACATACACTTATGTTCTCGAGTAGAATTGAATTTACCTCCAGAATGATTCCAACTTGTAGCTAGAATTTGCAGCCTTCTACTATTAATTTTCAGCCTTTAATCTAGTGTTCAACTTACCTATAGCTAGAATCAGTTTTTCAGAATCAATTCATTCAAAATCAATTTTTTATTTCCAGAAGCAAACACACTTATAACTAGAATCAACCAGCTAAACATAAATCACTGTACATTCAACACAATTATAGCTGAATCAAGTCATCCAAAATCATTTTTTATCACTACATAACAAAACACACACTGATACTAAATAATAATAAGTTGTGAAGCAAAAGGGTTGAGGAAACAAACTTTGTAATGAGCAGGAAAATAGTGCTTCAGCTTAACTCTCAAACAAAGACCAATCACAGTAACCATACTACAGTGTCGAACCGTCGGCGTGAAAGTAATCCTACACAAACAAACACAAACATAAATTCAATTTAAATTCATAGTTTCATTCAATAAATCACAAAATAAGATTAAAAAAAACTCACAGAATCCGACCCAATTTGTCATCAACAGAAATGGATTCTTCAGACAGAACATTAAGCTGTTCCAAAGAATAGGGATGTTCAGGATCCCTAATATCTCTCACAAAATTTGTCAAATCAAATCAAAGTCAAGGATCACAAAACATTCATTTAATTTAATTTTCTATTTCAAATAAATAAATGAAGAAAGGATATCATAAATATCGAGAGGATCAACGAAATGATCGGAGTGAGGTTCTTCGGAGCGAGGGATTCGTTCTTTTTTGGCGTGGACTATTGGATTAGCATTGATCAAACCAAGTGTCATCGCTTTCAAGAGTCACGGAGATTCTTCTTCTCTGTTTCTACTTCACTCTATTCTACCGATGATTGATGATGATAGAATCGGTCAGTCTGCATCATTTCGCTTTTCGTCTGTTCATACATGTTTGTTTGTGCATTTTTTTTTTCTTTTTCTTCTTCTCTTTTTTGAAAATGTTAACGTGTGACCGTAGGGCATGGGTAAAAAAGACAAATGTAAAAGTTTTTCTTAAAAGTTGCAAAAATTATCCTTTCAATGTAAAATTTAATTTTAATTTCCGTTTTAGCTCCTAAACTTGTGTCCATGACCTTATCATATATTAGTGCAATAAATGCAAAACTCTTAATTGACCATGAGATATTATTTATAGAAAATAATTGACTTTAAAGTTATATTGAACTAAATTACATATCTAATTTATTCAATATATTTAAAAAGTCAATTGTTTTTGGTAAAAAGATCGGAAGAAATTATTTTAAAAGTCAATTGTTTCTGGTAAAAAGATCAAAAGAAATAATTTAATAGGATTGCATCAGGATTTAAAACAAACTTGTTTGGTTTAACGTTTTGATTGAGTTCGAACCCATACTCTTTTATATAAGTGTAAATATTTATGACTATAGTCAAATTTGTTTTTTTACCAAAATAACACTATTAATTAATTATAAATGATGATAATTAAACATATTTAGTTCTAGTTTTATACAATAAATTAATTACTCCAATAGTATGGAGTCAAATAAATAGTTATATAAAGGTGTTCGTTGCAATAATAATGATAAAAATTGCATATAGTCGGCCCTAAACTCCAACTTCTCTTTAAACTTTCTTTCTCCTTCGTTCATCGAAGAGGGGTGGTTTTAGGTCATTTTTTGACCTACAATCACCCCTCGACATCTTTTTTTTCTTTTCTTTCAATCTAAATAAGTGGTTTTCACATATATCAAGTTTTTTCTATTGTGTTTTTTTTGTGATTTCGTCGTCTAAGTGCGGCGTTGTGTTGTTCGTCGTCTTGTGCGACGTTTGATTTCACGTCTTGTCGCGGGGTTCGCTTATTTTCTATTGAAAGATTGACATCAGTCAATTACAAATTCAACCAATGATTTGGGCGTCAACGTTGAAGATCCGAAAGCATGTGAATTTAGTGACTTAGGTTTTATCATGTTATTTGTAGGCATTTTGCCATTTTATGCTATTAACTTGGGTGTTGTGAGTTTGTTCGCAAATTCACCTTTTACGTTTTTAGCGATGTTTGTATCTGATGTAATCTATCGATTTGAATGAATGAATATCGTTTTATTTTTGTCAAAAAAATAAAATAAAGGTGTTCGTTCAATCCTGATTGACGATTTTTTTCATTTACAATATGTTTGGTTGAAGAGAAATAAGGAAGAGAGTAAGAGAGAAGAGAGAAATAGAGAAGAGAGAGCAGCTTTCTCTTGTTTGGAATGAAGAGAAATAGGGAAGAGAGATTAAAAAATAGTGGGACCCACCACTTTTTGATTTCTCCTCACAATAGAGAAGAAAGGGAGGAGAAAAGCCTCTTAATTTTGTTGTTCCATTTTTGCCCTTGTATTGAAATATTATATTCTCATTTTTTAGAGTTCCTCCAAATATAAAAATGGTTCTCTTGCGCACAGTAGGATATCTAATAAAATTATCATGCAAAGATGTGGATTGGAGGGGTGCACATGATAAATAATCAGTGTTTTTTTAGGGAATTAGTGTATGTACTAGTTGAAATTGTAAACTTAAGGAATTAGTGTATGTATTAGTTGAAATTGTAAACAAATAAATAGTTAACAAATATTTGCAATTGTATACAAATAGTTAACAACTAATTAGTGGCAAGATAAGAAATTAGTAAACAGATATAGAGTATGTATTATAAAAAAATATAAAGAATGTGTCGCTAATTTGCAATTGTATGTTGTACACTCATGTTTAAATAGTTTAAAAAATATTTTCGACATACTACACTTTTTTCACGGGAAAATGCTTCACCTTTTATTGGTTAAAAATACTTAATTTTATATATAAAAAAAAAGATATATGTTTCATTTAAAATAAGTAGTTAAATTAATTTAAACAAAAGAATTAAATTAATTTGAATGGAAATGTTATTTTAATATAGGGGTATTATAGTACTTTTAAAAATAAATAACACTTCTCTCTTCTCTATTTTTTCTCTCTTTTTCTTATACCAAACAATCTCTCAAATTTACTATATTTCTCACATACTTCTCTCTTCTCACTCTCTCTCTTACCTATTTCTCTTTTCACAACTTCTCTTCTAAACCAAAGACACCCTTAGTGGTCAATACATATTCAAGAATAACTTTGTTGTCTTCAACGCTACATAAATAATTTATAAAAGGTGATTTATAGTTAACAATTAAAAAGTTTTATAAAATAATATGTCAAAATAAAGGTCTATATACATATTCAAGAATAACTTTGTTGTCTTCAACATTACATAATTAATTTATAAAAGGTAATAATTTTAGAATGGGAAAATGATGTCTTAATTCAAGGGAGCTTTTTTCTGTAAAAATAAAAATAAAAATTCAAGGTAACGAAGATCTTAAGACTCGTATATTCCTTGTAAAGAGATTTACACACAAAAAAAAAAATCTTAATTAGTTGACACTTTCATCTAGAGAGATAAAATAAATATGATAATATTTTTTTATATTACTATTATATTCATTTTTCCTATCTCTTCAACTGGAAGTAATCAATAAATAATGATTTCAACACGCAAATATGAAGATGAGTTTCTCGAATTCAAGTATGGACAAAATTGAGGATAAACATTCAACAAAGAGTTCACCATTACATAAGCAAAAAGCGTAGCAGTCATAAAAGTACAAAAAGACAAAACATATTGTTTTTTTTAAGAGGACAAAATGAAACAAATTCTACTCAACATTGATGGATATATCGTTCAAAACTCTATAAAAACAAAAAGGGAAGTGACACCACACATGTCACCAATTCACATGTAAGAAAATAAAAATTCGATCCTCGCACTTAACATAATCAAAGGACAAACTCAATTAGTCATCCTATTTCTATTCACATGTACATTATGAGGACGAAGTCTAAAGGATAAATTAAAAAATAAAGAAAGAGGAATAAACGCCTCGGTAAGTGATAAGTGCTCAAAAGTAACATATTTTATGTGTTAATCTAGGCATTTTAGTGACTTGTTCTGCAAGTTATCTAAGGAAGAGCTACCAAATTATGTTCTTTTAACCATTTGTGTTTTACATGCCTGATTTTCCCCTTTTTATGCAGGAAATGACAAGTAAGGGACAAGAAAGAAGCTGATGAACTAAAGCAAGTACGCTTAAGCGTCCTCAGCACGCTTAAGCGTCCTCAGCACGCTTCAGCGTACACAATGCCGAGAGCAGCTTTCTGTATGCCATTGGTACGCTGCCAGAACGCTTCCAAGATTCAGATAGTACGCTTAAGTGTCCCATTGTACGCTTAAGCGTACTAGGTCCAGTAGCAAACCTTCATGTACGCTTTCAGCACGCTTATGGTTCGCTTATCAAAGCTTCCAGTGGTACGCTTAAGCGACCTGTTGTACGCTTAAGCGTACACAATGTCGAGAGCTCAGACCTGTACGCCGATTGCACGCTTCCTGTACGCTTAAGCGAACTTCGTCAGATGCAAGTGGATAAGGCACACGTGGCTGTTCCCAATTGGGCAAATGAAGATTTCCAGGAGACACGCTTAAGCATACCCATGTACGCTTAAGCGTGTTGGCATGATTTTGGCCCATATAAATAGCTTTCTCTTCTCCTTCCAAGACATTATTACATAGTTTTTGATATTTTTCTGGTTTTAGAGAGAGATTAGGGTATTTTCTCGAGAAAGAAATACAAAACAAGGTAGTTAGGAGTAGATTCAACCCAAGATTTGTTGAGACATCATGGATCTAGGCATTGAATCTTCATCT
>Ga0315915_1004486_pt1 | contig 17597 bp, 10 predicted proteins | sample MpolbnodulesMG_FD_207738 | JGI IMG/M metagenome (GOLD analysis project Ga0315915, IMG submission 207738) | Medicago polymorpha root nodule microbial communities from Los Angeles, California, United States - branched nodules | ecosystem: Host-associated > Plants > Roots > Nodule | place: USA...
AATATATTTATTTGCAATTGAAGTAAAATAGCTCAAAAAGGAAATAATATTTAAATAAAACTAAATCAAATCTAAATATAATAAACTCAAATAACATATTAAAAATACTAATTTATCGACTCATCAGTATACACTTAGATCATATATGAGTGTAGTTGAATATATATGTGCCTTTCACCGACCGACTAACACAAGTTTTGAAGTTTGGAAACAAACCATAAGTTTCAGGTTGACTTGGAAATAGTTATGCTAAGTTTCCTTAAAATTTCTCCAAGACCTACTTGGAGTGTTTTAATCATAACTCAAAATCTAAAAATCATTTTCAAGTCAAACCAAAGCCACTGGAAAGCTACACAATTATCTAAAACTTTCTTGTTTACACCGAAAGCCAATTCAAAACAAAAATGGGTGAAAAAGCACAAAAACGCAAGAACCAAAGTCTTGACAGCACACATAACTCGTGCCGTGCACACGCACGTCCGTGCCAAAAAAGGCAGAGTGTACACACAGCCCATGCCATGCACACGCACGACCATGCTCGTCTGACAGCACAACTTTTTCTTCGTTTTTTCCGTTTTCACCATTTCACGCATAAAATTCAATCTTGATGCTGTTTTCACCTACGCGCTCCTGACACTTAGCTCTATCATAATATATAGAAAATTTCAAGTTTCAACCATCCCAAAAATCATTTTCCAAAACCTCACATAATCACTTATTGGCAAAAACGTTTAAACATCGACATTTTACACAAAAAACCCGTTTTCTCCCAAACAACTCGACTAACACAACCACAACATGAAAACAAAAAATCAACTAGGTCCAATTCATTCAACCATGTCGAAAACTCAGTCAACAACCTCTCGCATCAAAAGTTCATTTTGGTCCTTCACATGACAACTCAACACAAACTTCACCAATTCAAACAACAACTTCACAAAATGGAATACCCATGGCACAAATTAACAACAACAACATATCCAATTTAACAACAACTTCAGTTAAACATGAATTCATCCCAATTCAACAACACATATCACAATTCATCAATTTGAGCATAATTCACAAAGTACCCATTTCTATGTAACATGAACATGCAAATTCATCATCAACAATTCAATTATCATCAAATTCATATACTCAAACATATCATTATAACAAGAGCACGAATTTCAACAACTAAGTTCAAAATAATCACTTATTCAAATAAGCACTTATGCATAGAATTAGAGAAGAAATTTAACTAAGAGATTATGAATAAAATCTAACCCCCTTACCTTAATTCTTCACAAATCTAAGCTAGTGCTTCACTTTAACTCCAATCCCTTGAGTTTCTACCCTCCTCTTGCTTCCCAAAGTCTTCCCTCTTCAAAACCCTTCTCTAGCTCTTTCTCTCTCTACCTCTCTCAAATACTTATAAAATGAATGTGAACCCTATTTTTCTACAAAGACTAGGGCTTAAATAGTGTCCACACTAATGGGCTTAACCCTTAAAAGTCTATTGGGCTCAAAACTCTTATAAACTAACTCCCAAAGTTTCTATCCACTAACGGTTAAAAGTTATCGAATAATTACTGGTTCAAAACTAATTACCATCACCGAATAGTAACTTAGTAAAATAACGGTTCTCACTTGAAACACTAAAAATAACTCTCACCATGAAATTACTAATTTACCCTTGCTCGCAAGATGACCAAAATACCCTTGAGTCCAAAAGACTAAAATACCCTTCTAACACCGAAATCTACTAACCCCAACCAAAATACACACAGAGGCAATTAATCACATATAAACACATATTAAAATAATTAAAAACAAATCTAACGAAAATCGGGCTGTTACAAATTGCACGAATAGTGATTAGTTGCGGAGCTAGTAGACTGGAGATAGTTTATGTAGGCTTCAAACTAATACTATTATAATGGTTTTCCTTCCTGGCTTGGAGCCCCCAGATGTAGGTGACGTTGTACCGAACTTGGTTAACAAATACCTTGTGTTATTTCTTTCCTGGTCTTTACTTTAAGTTATTTATTGTGTTAAAGTATTTGTTGTTACGTTGTCCTAATATTGCATTCGACATTCTTGATGTTTTGACATCGTATACGACATATGTCCACTACGTGCCAGAATTTCACAATTGTTCTTCAATACTTTATTATCATCAAAACCCGAAGAGAATTTGTATGAACCATTCTTGTTCTAACAAGTTTAAGAGAAGAAAATTGGTATTTTGCCACCTACTTTTCTAATAAAACAAGCTACAGGAAATTTTTGCTTGCAGTAGTGCAGTAGGAGGCGCATGAGGTACCCCCTGCGAAATCTTAAGTTTTCATCCCGTTTTCAAGTGTTCTTTCGTTTGGAAACTCCTAGGAACTTCAAATGATTTTTTTTCACTTTGTATTGTCTTCAAGAATCTTCAAAGAACTGTTGACTTCAATCTTCATATCCTTGATCCTTTACGTGATATTTTGGTTTATCAATTTACATGATTTCTCACTACAAAACACCTATGGAGTTGCATGATTTAGGATAAAAGTGAATTACAATGACTCGAGTGAAAACAATACAATATGTTCCTTAAACCATTGACAACTCCTCTAATTATCATCTTATTCATCTTCAAATGGAAAGAAAAGTACTAAAAACAAAATCAAAAATATTATATGATGCTCCATCATCAGGATGCAACGAAACATAAAATTCACTAAACAATGCAATTCAGTGATCCAAGTCCTCAAACAATGAAAGATCGAACAAAAAAGCAAATGGCTCACTCAACGAAGAAAATGGATATCCCAATAAGCGTCGTCGGACTAAGTTCCACTTGGATGAGTTGGCAAAAACCCATTGGAAAAGAAAGGCATGTTCTCCTCGCCCACCGAACAAATCACTAGCACGACGAAAGTTCACTTTTCAGAATTCTTAAATAAGAGCTTCACTTCATCATTTTAATATAAATTTTCATTTCTAAGTTCATATATATATATATATATATATATATATATATATATATATATATATATATATATATATAGAGAGAGAGAGAGAGAGAGAGAGAGCGAAAGAGAGAGTTGAAGTCAGAAAATATCGTGGCATTGTCTTCAACGTCAGAACAATTTTCCTCTCGTTATGTCATATATGTTTATGTATAAATAATTCTCTATATTGTTGGGATTATGTGTAGTTTTCTATGACTCTAATGTAGATACTTGATCTAGCTGGTTATATGCAAATCCTATTTTGTAATATTAATGTATATATTTTCACAACTAATGCTTATCTGACGTGCAATCCGAAATTGATCTTTTGATTTAGAGAGTACTAGACTTCCTTTATAAGGGACACGGGTAGAGACATTTGTAGATGCTAGTTACAAGACATTGGGCTACGTTTGCAATCACACATTGTTAGAACATTGTCATTCTATTCATTAACTGAGTGAGACACGAGAGGTAAGATAATCCTTTTCTTATTGGTTTGTCTCCTTGAAGTTTTACTACATGAACTCTAAATGATCCAATGAGATCTTCCAAGTCCAACACTTTGATATCTTCGGATATTGTTATCTTTGTCACCATATATCTCTAGGAACTAGGAAGACATCTAAGTATCTAAGAATTGTATGGGTTTTATCAAGTGATCTTAACTCATTGAATATGGTTTCGGACGTTGCATAGATGTCATCAATGCTTCCTCCTTCACGCATTTAAATGATTTCAATTTTTTTTGACTCCAAAGTCAATTCTTATTTCTTTAACATGATTCGTATCCCAAAGTTTGCAAATGTGATTTCCTTTTACACTTTAAACAATTAACTCTCTCTCTCTCTATCCCTCTCCCTCCCTCCCTCCGAAGTTATAATTAATGTATAAAAGTTTTACATCAATATTCACTCATTAATTAATTAAATGGTGACAAATATTAACGAGAAATAATTGAGATGGATTCCTCTATATGAAATGAGGAGATCTATTTGGAGGGAGTAGGTCAATCAATAAAACAATATTATTTAGCAGGCCACTCTTTCTACAAATGAACATCTCGATTTATATATCGATCCAAACTTCATATAATAAAATTAATTCTTTTAAATCTAGATCATATTAAATAAGTTCATAAAAGTAATTGCATACATAAATTTACTTTTTGCATGCATGCAGCAGTAGGGTATGGAAAATACGTAATAAAATTTCATCCAAATCCCATACACATCACTTTCATATCTTAATGAAAGCATCCAAATTTTTGTACATCTTTATACCTTTAATGATTTCCACCACATCTACGTACTTACCAAATACAAATTACATTCACAAAGTAACGCATACATGTCTGTGTGTGTATATATTTAAAGAAATCATCCAACTCCTACATACCTGGTCAATTTTCCAATACCATTTTAAAGTATGTATACCTTCTCCAACTTAATCCAACTCCACTTAGAGTCTTATAATTATATAATAAGCGTCCGTTTGAACTGACACTGAGTTTGACGAAATCACGTTGCCATCAGGATTTTGTTGAAACTTCAAAGTGTAGTTTTTGTCAAAATCACATTAATTTCTAGGTCACAAAATTTCGCAATAACTGAGCAGCAAACCTCTTTCTGTTTTCAATATCAATACTCTCATAATTTGTTCCTGAGTGAGAAGGAGTAGTGTTGATGGTACAAAACTCATTTTCATTGCTTCCCATTTCATCAATCGTCCCTCCTAACTGTAAATTCTGAGAGAGAAATCCATGTTGGGTTGAAGAGAGAGGAATATTTTCATTATGAGGTAGTCCAAGAGTTAGAGAAACACCATTTCCATGGAACCTAGGAGCTAATTGCTCACCAACATTAAACCTTCTAATGTCTTCCATTGACAATGATCCATAACCACCACCATGATGATTTTCATTTCCACTCATTAAAGGGTAACTATTTTTGTCATGATGGTGCCTTTCAACTTCAAACTCTGTGTTGGACTCTCTATTAGACTTCATTTCCATGTCCATTGAAAGGAAACTACCTTGATGGGAGTTCTTTGGACTCCTTTGTACATCAGATGATCCTGCAAGATGGAACCCAGAATTGGATTGAAAGGACCCTCCTTCTCCTCCCATTGGTGATGTTGACATTGAATTATTGGAACTTGAAATTACTGTTGGAGAAGGGTTTTGGTTGTTGATCAAGTTTTCAGCTTTTGAATGAAGATTATTAATTTGATCAAGTTTTGTGGCAGCTAATTCTTTTGATCTATCTGTGTTATCCTTGGAGTCATTATTCTCCTCTTGCTCCTTGGTTTCTTCCAAGTACATTTCTTCAACCATTGGTTTCCACAGCCGAACTCTGGCGTTTATAAACCAGTTAGATACCTGCATTAAAAACTTAAAGAGTTTCAAACACCTTCTAAAGGCCAAGATTCAAGCTCTATCATGGAGCTGGCTAATTAGCAAGAGGGATATGGCATCTGATTTTGTATTCTCAAACTGGTTAGATCATAATCCTTTAGAATGCCTAGGTAGTCAATAATGATCACTTATTATGTAATGGTGTTAACTCCCCGTACGATATTTGTATTATTGTAATGGGTATTGTATCGTATCCATATCCTGTCAGGTATAGGGGATTCATAGCAGGAGGTATATAGATGCGAGATCAATATATTAACAATCAGATTAAACCAGTTACTATATAGTGAGTACAAGTACTCAATAGTACAATACCCTTAAGAATACATATATAGATTGGAAAGTACCTGACTACGAGTAAGTCCAGTTTGTCTTGCAAGCATAACCTTATCGGAGTCCTTGGGATAACTGCAAATCACAATTAGAAACTCTTGAATTGAAACCAAGTACTAAATTTTTCTATATCAAAATTTGTAAGTAAGGAAGAGATAAGAAATATCAAACTTTAAACTCTTAATGTATATACAGCACATATATTTTAAAACCGTAATGATACGTGAACTTTCACTTTTTGTAGTCAAGCACGACACCTGAATTATCACGTTAAAAAATATATGATTAATTCAGATGAGTGGATGAATAGTTTGATTCATGACCAAAATTATGGTTAATTTAACTACATGAATTAACTACAATTTTTAACATGAATTTAAAAACTATATATTCAATTGAATTAGCCATAATTTCGCACTTAATTATCCTGATGTCGTAGTTGCATGAAGAAATAAAAAGGTGAAGATAAAAAAATCTTTAAAATTGTTTTTCAAAATTCAATAAATTACTTTTATAAATGAGCAAATGTATAACACACACACACATATATATATATATATATATATTCATTCTTACCTTTTATTTGTCAACTCATGTATCCGTTAAGAATGTGTCTTTATTAATTTATTCTTTTTGAGGGGAATGTGTCTTTATCATAAGAGTAAAGTAATTGATAAAAATTGACAAAAAAAAGATTAATATAATCTTAAAATTTGAATTGTTTACAAATAAAGAGAAATTATTTTCTTTTATGAATCAAAAGCTTGTCTTGGAGTTGGTTTTTAGGGAGGAAATTGGGTCCTGCTTGTCTCTTTTATGAATGATTCACACTATTGTTTACAGTTAGAAATTGAAATGTAATTGTTTTCATTGTTTCTTGTGGGTTGAACACTACTTGTACTTTATCTAAAGTGTTTCAGTATATCATTGATGAATAAATTTTTTCTCTTTGGCCATTCATAAAAAATAATTTTTTTATTTTTTTTTTAAACAACAAAGAGAGAATCTAGTATAAATTAGAGTATAGGGAATACTCAAACTCATATTAGGCAAAAATAATAGAACTTGACAAAATATAAGGTGTCCATCCAAGTAAAAATGAAACCTAAAGAGGACTTGAGCAAATAAACATTTTCAAGAATGCAACCTAATGGACATAACACTAGACCTATAGAATGGAGTAATATTAAATACTTACGGGTGCAAGAAATGTTCGAAAAGCCAAGCACGAAGAACAGAAACAGCTCGTTCAGGCAAGCCTCTCTGAGGCCTCCAAGCATTGCTATGAATCATTCCAAGTTGCTGAAGTGCCCGCTGTTGTCGGAGATGGTGATCGACATACCGAAGCCTAGAACCTTCTAACTTAACACCCAAGCAATCATCTTCACCCAAAGTCTTGCTAGCTGTCTTAATTTGTGAAGAGATTGAATCTTTTAGACTTCGAAATTGCTTTGAGATTGTCTTTAAGGCAAGGGATGTGTAAGATTTTGATGCTCCATATCCTGTTGCTTGCTCAAATGATGATATCACACTTTGCATTTGATGGTGGTATTGTCTGTACCTTAGCTCTACCTACATGTTCAAAACAAAAGTCATAAATCATATCATTATTTATAAAAAATACAAGTAATACGGCATTTTGTTTGTGCATTCCTTTGCATGAAAAGCTAGAGTTTAAGTGCAAGATCGGACCTAGAGTGAGTTTGACAAAATTACGGTGAAACTGCAACAAAATAACAAAAGCTATAACGAAACACGGTGTCTCATTTTATTGCATCTTCATATATAGCTTTATATATGTAGAAAAAAAATAAAAACCATGTGAGTTGTGCATTCCTTCTAGAATGACACTATTATTCACATGTTGAACTAGAGTGTAATTATTGAAGCAAAAGATATTGAAGAAAAGCATATAAATAATATGAGCGGTACTATTTAGTGGGAAAGAAAACATCAAGAGATTATCACGGATGGTTTGGAACCGTCAGATTGAGGCCTTTAATACAATACATGGGTAGTTGGCAAATAATAAGGTGGAGAATTGCAAGGTCGTGATGTTCTCGAGAAAGTCGGGAGAAATAGCATTTTTCAAAGAATATTTCAATTCAAAAACAAAAAAAATTACAAAGAAAGCAGAAACTCTATTCATGCAAATCTAAAGTAGGAGTAACATACAATCTTCCAATAACTATTTCTTAAAAATACAATCTAAGACAAAATACCAACATTGATCTAATGAGGAAACATTTTTTAACCATTATGTTAACATGCTACTTGCCACTTGGATCCGCTCCGGCGAATCCATGGTAAAATTAATGTAGGAACCGTTAAATCTAAAAAGCAAAATTTCTCTATCTAAATCTAACGATCTTCAAAGCGGTTACACCATACAGTTGTCGTATGTGATCCATTTCCTATATGCTGCTTAATTATAATCAATAGAAGGAAAAAGACCATATATATTGATATGTGCTTATTAAAAAAAGTGTACTATTAAGATGCTTCATGAAATAACACACATAAGAAGAAAATTTGGACCCAATACATGAGTGTGTTTATGAATTTATGAAGACTTCACTTTTATTTTATGTTTTAATGTAACCTTTACTTTTCTTCTCACTCTCAATCAATAATGGGTTCACTTGGTAGTTCAAACTATGAAAACTAAACATGAAACTGACTCAATTGGGCCCGACCCAAATTATTCTCTCTGACATTCACCAGATCAAGTGGCTTTTTTGCTGTGATCAGTTCCCTTTCCTCAGCATATATTTTCAACAAACAACTAAGAAGTGATAACTGACAAACAATCCTGTCAATTTCTGTCCTTTGCATTGTCTCAATCTTTATTATTTCTCCACTCATCAGTTCAGTGTCAAAAGCTGAATCATTCACAATTTTGTTTTTAAAGACAAAATATATTAATAAGCTTAAAATTATCATAATAATTAATAACACAATTATGTGAATCATCATACACATAATAACACATTATTTTTTTTATTCAAACAAGTACTGAATCAAATCGCACGACAATTAATCAATATGTACTGTACTTTCACATGATCCCAAAAATATTTTATTTCTAATGATTCATAATTAATTCTTTTAGATAATATAAATTATAGGAAGCCCAAAAATTTGTGGAAAGTTAATTATTACGTGCATGTATAAACGTACCTCATCTAGCATGCTAACAAGCTTTGACTTCTTCATCTGAAGTTCTTGTCTTTGTGCAGTGCTTAATTCAGCTACTTGTTTCCCTCCATCGTTTTCTCTTCCACCACTTGAACTAGATTCAATATTCGCTTTCCTCTTCTCTTTATTGTTATTACTATTACCTCCTTCCATAGATTCTCCTTTGATGATTCCCTTATCAACATTCACAACTTCATCAAGAAGCTCTTGTGCTACTTTCAAATACTTCGAACCGAAAACAACACCGTTCATGGTCGAAACTCCACCGCCCTCCTCGCCTCCACGGCTTCCCGGAGATACCTCAATCTCACCAGAGGCCGACCGGTAAGGCGTTTGTTGCGAAGAAAGGCTAAGAGACAAACCACGTTGATAAATTGGTCTATGAAAACCAATTTGTTGCGGGCGAAACTCTGTAGATGCTGTCACATCAACGACATCTGAACATTCTGATCTATCAGTTGTCGTTGTTGTGACATCGTGGTGATCAGGTATAAAGCTACCTGATCCCCACATGCTATAGTGGGGACGAGGAGTCACGGTAGCCGAGGAGGAAAATGGATGGAAGGTGGAAACTTCATATGGTTGTGTAGGAGTGTCGGTAGTGTTGGATCCATGAAAGTTGGAAGGTGGAATAGTAACTCCAAGCAAGTGGTGTTGATTGAGTGATGAAGGCGCGTGAGGAAACTTGAATCCATGAAGCGCGTGGGGAGAAGTATTATTGTTAGTGGTAGCGTTGGGATTAGCGAAAAGCATGTTTTGTGTTGGATTTTGTGGTTCCTCAGAGTAAGGTACGTAGTTTGGATTCATAAGGTAAAGTGTTTGTAAACCTTCTACCGACGGTTGGATTTCAGAACGGTTGCTGTTGCTATTGCCATGAAAGTACGTTGCCATATCTGTCAGAATTAATTCTCTTTTTTGTCTCCGTACGAAAATTCTTTAACGTGTAATTTGGATTGTGGAAAAATCAAAAAAACCTTTTTGGTTTATGTGTGTCTTGATCTATAAGCTTGGTTTTGATATCCACCATGTGATTTTGTTTTCATTTTCATAACTTGGTGGTTGATGTTGATCCTGAAAATCAAGGCAAAATAAACTTGTTAATTCATATTAATGAATCTAAAAAATTAACTTAAACATTAACACATGAGCTTATGATTTATAGATTTTTCTTCAAAACATAATCATCTGATTCTCGGGGGAAGAACTCGTTAATAATCTAGATTTCAAGCAAGTAAAGTCTGATTAATAATCGTTTCAAACGGGATTTGAACTTGAATTATAAAATTTTGATGAAGAAAAAAGTAGCTAGCAAGGTTGTTGAAGAGAAAAATAAAACTAATCAAGAAATAAAAGTGTGCAATATTGAAGAAACAAAGCAGTTTCTTTTTCACTTTTTCAGTGTGATCGTACCATTTGCAATAAATTAGTAGACAAAGGCAGCTACAAGGATGGAATTCCCGCACGAGGAGGGGAAGAAAGATTAATGGAACTTTTGGAGGGTTTGGAGTATGATTGATTGCTAGCTCTATTATGTTGTGGTGGTGTGTATAAGTATTTTTCTTGTCCAAGTGAATATTGCGTGTGGAAAAAAATGTATGATATTTATTTAAAAGGACAGATATGGTGGATGAGTGATGACTGGTGAGATTTAAAAGATGTGGTCCGTTTTATGTTTCGATATTAAATTATGTAATGTTAAATAGGGATTACATTTAATAGACACCTCGCAATTAGTTTTGTTGTACACTCTCACGCCTAGTGTTGGTGGCTATACCTTTCTATACAAGATGCTTAAATCCAAGTCTAAATTCTTACCCCCTCAATCCAAAATTATACGTCGTTTTGGTCGATTCAGACAAATTAAGAATTGTATTTAATTTCTTAGGAGAAAAAGAAATTATGAATTACTTTACAAAATTATCATTCATTGATGGTATGGAAAAATAAATTAAACTAAAAGAAATAAGACCAATAATTTGGCAAGATTATTTTTCCAAAGCGATTTATAATTGGGGATAGATGAAGTACTCACTAGACTAATGGTTTGTTTGTTATAGAGGCAATGAAAATTAAAACACACAAAGTAAAAAATGGGCGAACCAAGCCAAAACCCTATAAAACCAAAAAAACGACAAAAAGAAACAGACTACAAGAAGCATAACTTGAGGAAAAACAGAGAAGCAATTCAAAAGTTAAAACCCTACTAAAAAAGTAGAGTTGTTAAGAAACAACCAATAGTAGGATGCAGAATCAGCAAATCAATTATTTAAGCATAATCAAGATACTTAGAAGTGAAGTGATGCCATATCATCTTACGTTATTCTTAGCATGTTTTCAGTTATTTTCAGTAGGATTTAAAAGCAAAAAGGAGGAGTATTAGAACGATTGCCTATGATTTCAGGACTTTTGTAATGTTTTCTATATTTGATTCTGTAATTCTAGTTTTCCCGAAACATAGCAATTTTAGGGGATTTTTGAAGTAATTCACGAAGAAATCATGCAAATCAGCAAATCAAGAACATCCAAAGAAATGTGAAGATTCTAGGAAACGAAGAATGAAGATTCAAGAGGCCTCAGAAGACTTACAAATGGGAGCAATTTTGTTCCAAAGTCCCGAGGAAAGTTAATTGAAGACGAAGACCTAAAACGACGGAAAATAGGAGAATTTAGGCCCAGGAAGAGATGTCATGCGCCTAGCACATGGAGGGGCATCCATGCGCCTAGGGCACTGTTCATGTACCTAGGGCATGGCTTTGCCCTCTCTCACATGCGCCTAGCACACTGACAATGTGCCCCGTGCATATGGAAATTTGGGGCACAAGCGTCTTTTCCTGCTTTTATTTTGGATAAAGCCCGCACTTTTTGCCCAAACCCTGGTAGGAACTCAACTATAAGTACCAGCCTTCCTCATTGAGAATTTCTCGTTCAGAACTGTGGTAGTTCAATAGGAAGGCAACTTTGGAGCTTCAGGAGAGTTTTTATCTTCTCCTTTATTTTCTAGGGTATGTTTTTATATTTAGTAATTTGTTTTTAGTTACCATGTGTAACTAAATCTTTTTAGGTTAGAGTTCTAAGATGAACCTATGTATATTTTTTTGGATATTTATTTATTTATTTAATGTCGTTTATTATTTTATTTATTCTTTAGTTCGCTATTGAGTTTTATTAGGAAGTAGTTTATTTCTGTGAGAGGTGCAACCCTAGATTAGGTACTTAGGTTGTGACAGGGCCTAATATTATTGTCACTAACTAAATGCTTATATCTTGATATTTATATATTTTTACTGGAAACTATCTATCTAGGAAGTAAGTGATTATTAATTAGTCAAAGATACTGGAAAGATTGTTGACCCTAGACGTAGGTGGTTAGTGGCTAAAAACTATTAAGACTTGGTGGTGCCCCACCGAACCTAGAAATTAATTGGTTAGTAATTAGGGAAACAAGTGCCTAGCTGAAGGAAATAAACTATAACCTAATAGAACCATTCTCTTAAAACCCTCAGTAAGGTAGACGTAGATTAGGGATGCCCGTTTGTAAAACTACTAAGAAAGCGTAGAGAGAGTGTGATATGAGTGTCCTAAGATTCATATGTAGACCTAAGGGAACCATGGCCTTCATTGCCTTTGGAAACACTGGAAAGCCAATTTAAGTTTATGTTTCAATTACCTTTGAATTAGCAAGACCCCGCCCGTAAGTATCACCGTGCGACCAGCAGTTGCAGTTAGCCATCAGAGGGATAGACTAAACTAGGTTAGTAACGTCCCAACGACCTCATCACTTTTATAGTATACCTAAGATAAATAAACGGGACATTAATGTTACTTAATTATCCAACAATATTTACATAAGGGATTCGAAGAATCCTAACCGCTGCTTACTTTTCTGCAACCAAAAACAGGTAAACTTGCTCTGTTGCAAACATATAAAAATTGCAACCTAACTTTTATACCGTCAACCTACAAAAATAAGTAATATGAATTGTTTGGACGAAACGACAATCCTTGTGGATACGATACTCTACTTATCACTTTATTACTTGGTAAATGATTTGGTACACTTGCCTAATCTGCACATCATGAATCTAAAACTATTAACTCTCATCTCTTATATTCCAACAAAGCACCTTTTGGTTCAGATATCGTTTTTGTTCCATTCTTAGAGCGAGGTTGGATGCTATCCATGTTTCCTTAAGACTTCTAGGCAAGTTTCTCTTTTTTTCTTCCTTTTAGACACATAAGGAGTGAAATCTTTATCAGTTTCAAAGCTATTCAGAGTGTATTTACACAGGGTGTATTTATGAGCTGCCTCCTCTTGCTCTACTTTAGACAAATCACCCCAAAACTTTTTGACAATATGCACACTTTTATCTATTTCCTCATTGGAGACAAAAGACGAAGTAGGGTTAATCAAAGTCTTAGAACAAGGAACAGACAAGCCAGTATCAAAATTACTAGCAACAACAATATTTGTCAGAGTACCATGAACGTGTACCATATATTGAGCTTGGGAAGTAGCAGGAGAGGAGATAAGTGTGTTACCAAGCTGAAGAGAAAAAGGGATTTCATCCGAACAAGACAACCAATCATCTTGAAGGGAACTTTCATTCTTGCTATTCGCCATAGAAACATCATCACATATCATATTACTTACTTGATCATCCTATCTAGCAACATGTGGTCGTGTCCATCTGTGAAAATCCGACTAAATTGTTATACTCTGCTAAGTTACCATCTCTGTTATTCTTAGGAAATAAATTGTCATCAACAAGACTAGAGTGAGATGAACCAGAGACCCCATTTGCAACAATGTTTTCTTCACCACAGGCTCAAAATGAAACATAATAGAGTTTAACTCAGGGGTATGGTGCATAAGCACACTTTGGCTTATAATATTAGTTGTGTTATCCACCTCTTTAGCTATATCATTGTTAGTCGCATGAGAGTTTTTCATCCTAACATGAATATCAGAGTCGCTATTAAGAGGAGTTGCAATGTCACCAGAGGTGTTCTTTTATAGCTCATTGTCTTCAAGAACATTCTCATTACCATTAACCTTGTTTGACAAATTGCGCATAATAGACTTCTCAGTGGAATTTTTACTTGTCAAGTTGTGCTTTGGTGATGTCTGATTCAGCTGCTTTTGTGTCCCCTTTTGGTTTCCAGGAATAGAGAACTTGGAAAGTCTTTTGCATTTTTAGGGAAACTTTGTCAGGAAACTGAAGTGATAAATGCACCATAACTTCGTCGGAAAACTATGTCGGATAGGTGGTCCGGTGACGGAGAAGGTGGATGGGGAAAACGCTTTTATATTGTTGAGTGAACTGGTTGTTTGTCTGGACAACCTTGCTGAAAATGTATTAAATTTCTAGCCAAAAATTGAACATCAAGGTTAGGGGTCCATATTTCAACATGCTTAATGTTCCAACCTACAACAATCTTGACCATAACTTATGGACGAGAGCTTATGCTATGAAGAAGATAGACAAGAATCTTGCATAAGGTCTCCTGTGGTGGGTGTAAGAATTAAGATAACTTTGTCACACATTGTGAAATTCATCAAATCTTCAAGTTCTAGATTGGAAATCCATAATTTGAATGACAAGAGTGGCTACAATGAAAACTTCATTAGTCTATTATTCAGTAAGAAGGAGAACATTGGAAAAACTGTGATTCTACATCCTAAGTACAAGGTGTAGTTTAAAATTTTGCTAAACTACCTCACTCCCACAGGTTCAAGTGTGGAAAATCTGAATTGCGGCGACAAGCACATAATTGTCTATCTTAAGAGGAGATTGAAGATCAACCTTTCATTATATTCAACTATCAGAATGATTGCATTCTGGGATCCAAAACTGAAAAGAAGAAGTATATTCCTTATGGGAGACTTCTTGTGAACTATTTATCCAAGGGAAGATTTTGGAGAAACATCAAGAATTTGGTGTATCTAATGATCTTAAAGTATCATACAAACAACCTCTCTCGGGCTTCACTCTTTGGATGATGAAGCTAGTTACAAAGGAGAATTTGATTAACCCTCAGGATTTTGTTCCAAAGGAGGTTAGTCACGTTGTACTAGTGTTATTGGAAGACTATCTACCCATCATTATATATGATAACAAGGAAGTAATCCAACAATAGATTAAAAGGCATGCTCTGGAAGGCAAAGCAGTGTTACTACTAGACATTCCTCATAAGGCTCCTGAGGTTTATAGGTCAAGGATTAGAGTAAGTTAATCTTTTACTCAATCTGAACGTAGGAAGGAAACTCCTTGAAGAAAAGCACCCAAACTATAGAGGATAACAAAGAATTAATCCAACAATGGATTAAAAGGAACACTCTATAAGGCAAAGCAGTGTCATTACTAGACATTCCTCATAAGGCTCCCGAGGTTTATAGGTAAAGGAAAAGAGGAAGTTCATCCTTTAACCAATCTGAACGTAGGAAGGAAACTTCGTCAAGAAAAGCACTCAAACATAAAAGTATAGATTTTTTTCCTTTAATCTTCTATTGAGATGCCTCATCCTCTTAAGAGAAGAAAGCTAAGGAAGTTAGTTTTACCAAAAGAAGAGGTAGGAGCTGAGAAAGTCCAACCAACTACTTCTCTTGCACCTATATTGGAAAAAGAAGCTAAAGATGAAGTACCACTAGTTTGCAGAAGGATCATAACTACTCTAGATGTACTTGTATAATATCCCTCTATTGAGATTGTTGTTAAGGAAGGTAATTCTAAAACTTTATCTAATCTAGATGTACATTTCTCACAAAACTCTTATACCCGACACCCAGAACAACAATAAAACACAAAGTTAGAACTAGCTCAAGCCCATCACCAATAAATTTTTCAACTTTCAATCTTACTAAATCAAAACGTCCATCTTCTATCTACCCTTGAACAAGAAGTGTTTAGTACAACTATTTATGATGAGGTGAAGAATATGTTAGATGAGAGGTCTCAAATTGATTGCGTTGAAGAGAATGATCATAAATGGGATGAGCTAAGAAGTCAAGTGGATTAGTTTCTATTGAAGCTAAAAGAATGTGGAAGATATCAAGTGAAGGCTAACAAGGAAGCTATGAGAGCATGGTTTTCATATCTGATCATTCGCATGGACTTAGCAGATCACAGAAGGAACCATGGGCGTCATTTGCCTCATATTGCTGATGATCTGCCAGAGATCTCTGAGATTACAGATCTTAATACTCATGTAGTGCCTTTTAAGCCAGGTAACTTGATTATCTCCAACCCCACACCCTATAATTCTGATGAATTTTTTTTTGCTACTGAGTTCCAGATATTCTCTTAAGATATAAGAGTTGAACTGGATTCTCAACGGGCTGCTCAAGTCCAAATGCAGAATCAACTTCAAGGGAAATCAAAGACTCAAGTTGCTATCAAGACTCAATTTGACACCATCCACAACTTCTGATGACCTTAACTTCTAAACACTCTTAGGAACCCTTTTGTTTTTTTTTCCTTTACTTTGAACTCTTTATGACTGGTATCTTTTTGTTATATCTTTAATACAAGTAGTTTTCTTTATTGATGACAAAACGAGGAGTAGAAGTAATGTATTTTTATCGGCTAAAATTTTCTAATAATTTGATCTTGCAGAATTTAACGCTTCTTATGATCATTTGTCTTAATTATCCTAGCTTAGACTCAAGGGAAGCTCACAAACCTCACACTCTGTTGAATTAAATAAATTCACAAGGGCAATTGTTCTTTTACTTAAACAAGTTTAACATCATCAAAAAAAGGTGAGATTGTTTAACCAAGATCAGTTTTAGAACAATGTCTATAAGATTTTGATAATACCACTATATAAAAGAACAATTGGGAAAGTTTGGTTAAGTATGTAGGACCATAGAATTAAATTATGAATCTGAAAGACAAGTTCTTGACCTAACAAAAGACGAAGCTCTAATGACAAAATTATGATATGAAAATGGTCAACAAAAATTCAAAGCTCTGATCAAATATGCATCAAGTTATGAAGATAATCCCTGATATGCATCAAGTTATGAAGACGAAGCTCTAAAGGATCAATTCAGCGGTCAACACTCTGTATAACATCTGACCAATTTGGTCTTCTTTTGAAAAAATATCACTTTTTGTGAGACAGTTGTACATTTTGTCCTTGGTCAATTAAAAGAAGACATGTTGCAAGAACGAACAAACCTTTGTGAAACACAAAGTGGATGTAACGAGTCATTCCTAAAGAATAAAAGGAATTATGTAGTACTATTCAACATAATTATCCTTACGAAGAAAGAAATTCCAAACCGGCTTAAATAGATAAATCGTCCTTGTAATTTCGCTCCTTTTTAGCTTTTGTCCTTGTATCTCTTTTTGTTGCAAAACAAATCTTATAAGTTCGAAACTTTTTGACTTTGGTCCTTGTAACACCCCGTTTCCCAAAAATCGCAATTTAATAGATAAATCAGAGTAACATCATAAAACGGAGTATTACGCTTCTATTCATTCAAGTAATAAATAGGAAAATTTCTATTTATTTAAATCAATCCTATCAACAATATTCACTAAAATCGCAGCGGAAAAATATAACAATATTTATTCAACGATTGTTCCATCAAAGTTTGGCACTAAGGCCTCAACGTGGTTCATAATAGTAATTAAAATCAACATAATTGTTTTTCAACATAAAATCAT
>Ga0315915_1004488_pt1 | contig 17596 bp, 10 predicted proteins | sample MpolbnodulesMG_FD_207738 | JGI IMG/M metagenome (GOLD analysis project Ga0315915, IMG submission 207738) | Medicago polymorpha root nodule microbial communities from Los Angeles, California, United States - branched nodules | ecosystem: Host-associated > Plants > Roots > Nodule | place: USA...
AAATCACCTCCATTCACAGTTCTTTTTCTTTTATCCTTCTCCCAACAAAATTTCTTCCATCTCTCTCACAAACAACAATCTCATTCTCTGCTTCTTCTATCTTTATACTTCATTCATGTCTTATTAAATTCGTCATTTTTCAAGAACACAAAACCCTAATTTATCTCTTTTGCAAATATTTTCTCTTTTTTACTACATCACATCAACACATAAATCGAATAACAAATCATAGTCTTTGACGATGAGTTGATCGTGCGACATGGATTTGAGGAGCTTCATCCATTTTGAACACTGTGTATGAATACAAAATCATAAATCCATTGTTGGTCTTGCATTTGTAGTCATGCATATAGTCATGGATGAGTAATTTCACCTTTGCAAGAATCGAGAATCAGCTGATACTCACGACTAAATTAACGATATGAGAAATGCCACCATCACACTCTCTAACACACTCCAATAACATAAAGCCACGTCATCCACTTTCTTAACTCCTTTACCCAGTGACCGGTTCTACAGGTGGAAGCAAAAGAACATTTTTTTTTTCTTTTTTTTTTAATGAATTCAACTGCTGGTTCGTCATCTCCATGGGGAAGCTGTAACCACAACCCATTTCTCTGGCCAACACGTTTCTTTGTCTTGAGCTTTCCTGTTGATGGGGGAGTTAAATTGATATTTATATATGGGTACCATCCCTCTCATAAAATATATATGGTTTATGGGTTATGATTACGTATGAGTTTAATTCATCTCATAAAATAGAAGTGTGAATGATCCATATCAAGACATAGGTTTAATTTCTTTTGCAAGCTTTCCTGCGAATGAATCGATTTCATATTCGGGCCAATTAGTTGCAAATTTATTTAATTTATTTTCTTTTGGTCTAAGGGCAAATATTAAATCGGCTAGTCGTGTTTAAGTTTTTTTGTTGTTTCATGTCTTGTGGTTGAGCACTTTGATTTGTTGTGCCAAGAGAGTTAAGTAGAAGAGTAAGCTGTGAATCTGCAGAGATGAATTTGTTGAAGGTGAGTGTGGAAAAGATGAGTGGTTTAAGTCCAGATAAATAAAAAGAATAAAAAAATAAAAAATAATGTCTCTCAAGTTATATCTGGTAACCGAGTTAAGGAATTAAGGAAAAAGGTGAGGTGGTTTGATGTCATTGGAGTGTGTTATAGGAGTGTGTTAGAGGACGTATCCATAACATTCCTCTTAATGATATTGTTCCCTTAAACTTTCATTGTAGGGTGTTTGTATCAATGTTCATTTTTATGTTCTAATTTTGCATGGCCAAAAAATATTAGAGGACCCTTCAAAATAATAATTAATATCAGATGTAAAATAGTATTATTTTTTGTTAGACTAAATTAAATATAGCCAAAAATTTTTTTGTAGGGAGTCAATTAGTTTGAAAAATGTCAACAAATATCTTTGGGAGAACCTTAAAATAAATTTTTGCATATTTTGTGTTTGAAAATTGAAGTATTTAATTTTTAAAAAAATAATTTTTTGATTTAAATTTTTTAACTAGAATCTAAAGTTTTGTCCAAAAATAAATAAATATTGGAAGCAATAGTTTTTTTAGTTTTTTTTTTTGTTGGACGGAGTTTAAATCATGAACCTTGCATATATCATCCATTGTCCTTATCAACTGAACTAAACTCACAAATACGAAATAATAATAGTTAACAAGATGCAATTAGTTTTCATTCGTTATTATTAAAATGCTAGAAACACACATTTTTCAACCTACTCTATTTAATTTGGTAAGAGAGTGTATTAAAAATGTGTGTTAAAACATAGGAGAATGTTAACAAGTGCCGCAATAGCTACGGTGTTAAATATCCCAAACTAGTGAATTTTCATAGAGAAAGTTGTGTTCCTAATATTATATATCCAAGATAAAAATGTGTGTTCCTAACCTTCATGTCGTTGGATAAAAGTAAGTAGAGCAGAATATCTAGGACACGCGAGTTACCTCTTCTGTTGCTTGAGTTTACGTGAAACGTAGAACCGAAAATGGACTTAATCGAACTATGGGCGATTTTCGGTCCTGGCGTCGCCGGAGCAGTTTTCGGTGCCGGCTGGTGGATCTGGCTCGACGCCGTCGTATGTAGCTCCACCACCGTTCCTTTCCTTCACTACCTTCCTGGTCAGTTTCACGTCTCTCTTTTTTCTCTATCTTTTAGTTTTAGACTTTTAGGGTTTCAATTCACTGATTGTGCTTTTGATTGTTGTTTTCGAAGGAATTTTTGCTTCTCTTGCTGGTTTGATGTTCAATTGCGTTCGAAAAGAAGATATTGATTATTCTCCTTATGATGAAGGAGAGTGGAGGTACTTACTTTATTGCTCATTTGATTTGTTAATTGTTGATTTCCTTGTTGATTATGGCGATGTTGTTTCTCTTGAAAATCGGTAAAGAATTCCTATATATACGAGTTAGGACAATCTCTCACAAGATATAAGTTATTTATAAGCCATTTCTCCAGAAAAAGATAAAATTAAGTTAAAATTGTTAACATACATGCCTTAAGTTGTTTTCATAAGCTGTATAGGAGAACTTACGAAAATAAGCTGTTAAGCTGAAAACTACTTACGACCAATGTCAGAAATTGTTTTCGTAAGTTCTCCCATACAGTCTCACAACAAAACTTATGCCAGTAGATAAACTAAAATAAGCCAATTCAAACATTCCCTAAGAACTGACTATTTTGAATTACTTTAAGCTCACAAAAGTGCAGGCAAGCTTTGTGGTCTTTTTCTCCTGCAGGAGAATTCTCATTCAAATATTATTTGATGTGCTTATATACTAGACCGTAAATTAGCTAAACAGTCACATACAAACTTTGCTGGCTTTAAATAGCTAGCTGATCAATGTTTACAAGTTTACGGGTTTTAAACAACCAGAGAATTTGCCAATAAATTCCATCGACATCTCTCCTCAAATTGATGCTAGTAAGTCTATAGACATCATTCTTCTAACTAGGAAAACATGACACTGACATGTCAAAGATTTGGTGAAGATGACATCAATCTGTAGTCTAAACAAATGTCAAGACATGATATAGAGTGATAATTCCTTGGTTACATGATTCCTTGATAGAGTGACAATTGACCTGCACTATTTACGGTAAACCTTGTTGCAATTTGTATGACGCTTCTGTTGTCGGTGTCAGTGAAGTTGGCTTTGCTTGAGAAACAGCGGGAAGACCACAGAACCAAATTATCACAGAGCATGCAGTAGACATTGCACAATGCTCCACTACCTCAGTGAATGATTTAAGTTTTGTGCTTTTGCATGATGTAAGCAGTGGAATTGAACAAAGCGTGGACTGGACGTGAGCCCTAGAAAGACCATGATTATAAGGAGAGGAGGTTAGTCATAGCATAATTCTCTTAGAAGCGGAGGATTTGGTATTCTCTTGTAAGAGCGTAGGCTTTCCTTTTGTTTATGTAACAGTCTTGCATCAATTCCTATTTTGAGTGCTCCATCAATTGGTCGGACCTGCCAAATATGGGTTCAATGTGATGCTTTCAAAATGTCTTTTCATGCCACTATTGATGATAAGCCTTACGCTTGCATTTCACTTTAAAATTTCATGCGCATCAAAGCAAAGATGGCGGATAGATTTGGATCATTGGAAACTAAATTTGCTTCGTTAGAAAACAGCCTTGGCCACGAGATGAATCAAATGTTGGAGAAACAAACTATGAAGGCTATAGTTGGCCTGGTTTATTTTGGTCAAACAATGTGGTTCTGAGGTAGAGTAGTAGTGAGAGAGGAGATTAATATGTCGAGTTTACAATTGGTGTATGGATGCACCACCAGTTTTGGTAGATTCGTGAGTTTGGCAACTCCACATATATCTATCAACTGGACTATCTCAATTCAAGAGGGAATAGAAGATTTACAAATTTACAATTGTATAGATTTGCTGACTTTAAATGTCCTGCGGTACCATGCGTTGAATTTGCTGGTTTTAAATAACCAGCAATTTTCCAATCTATTTTTTTGACCAATTATTGGTTTGGCCCTTATATCTTTACTTTCCAGGTTCATTACTTCAATGTCGCACCTTGCTTCAACTCAACTAGACAAAATAATCCCAGGATTTTTATTCCCCTTAGTTCAAAGCTTCTTAAGAATCACATGGCTATCTATTCTGTGTTGTCTTGAGAATATGTTTTAACCTTTTACTCTTGTCAACAGACTGAAGCTGTGGCTCTTCATTGCATATGTTGTGTCCTTCGTTTCTTTAGCTGGATCAGCGGGGCTACTGATCCAAGATTCACTTGACAAATCTTCTCCATCAGTGTGGACTGGAATTGCAGGCGTTTTGCAGTGTGTATTTGTCTTGATCAGGTAAGGACAGGTTTATTTCCTAACGAGAACTGATTTTCCCCTTCAGTTGTTATGGAAAAGTGCCTTGAATTTATCATTGAAGGAATCGTGTCGAAAAGTGAAAACTATTAAAAATGGAAAATTTTGAATCACCAATCATATTAGTAAATATTTAAAAATCTGTTTGAAAATGATTTTCAAACAGCCAGCATTTCAAATTCCACTGGAAATATGCCTAATTTTTATTTCAAATAATGTTACTTTTGGATAACTTGAAATCATTATGGTATTGATTTCCCAAAGTCATTACTGTATTTTAATAATTCCATCACTTAAGTCAAAAACTTGAAAAATATTGATACTTCCTTTTATGTCAATCTTGAAATTGGTTAACAACTTAACATTATGCTGCCTACTTGTTTGATGATTATTTTTATGCCAAACCAATTTTTCGTTGCATGCAGTGGACTGATTTATTGGACTTCACATCCCGAATAAGATGGACCAGGCTATGATTTGGAGCTTCAAATTATACCAGACTATGCTTGCCCATTTGCCATTTTCTTTATTTAATGTGGTGATAAATAGCTGGCTTGGTGTAAATCAGTAAATGTAAATTGTCCTAACAGTCTCGAGCCACAGGTTCATATTGCATGTTTGACATGATTGATCAAGATCTACTATCCAATGTAATTTCAGTCGCATGGTGGTTTTTACAGAGATGTCTTCTTCATTTTCTTAATATTTGAACTCAGCAAACCAGAACGGAAACGTTGTACTCAATTGAAGTTGGCAATATCTAAGTAAAGACATGTATTTTAATTGAAAAATTTAAATAATAATTTGAGGTCTCTAGTAAAGTAAACTATGTAACATTTCATCAACTCCATTGACTTCTTATTTGAATAGTTTTATAATTCTAATTAAAGAAAGATGCGTGCACCTATTAATATGATAGAAAACATGACATTACATAGATGTGCGAAAAAAGTTACATTACACAGGCAATATTTTCTATCATAAAGCACCATTCATGCCAAACTTTCGAACAAATATTTCCAATAATAGCTGCGTTTACATTGTAAAAATGTCATACATTTGCAGAATATTCTAGAATTTATTAATAATTGTACATTTACTGTGTAGAAAGTATGGTACATTCATACAAGTAATTTAATTGTAACCAAAAAAATACAAGTAATTTTATTCACTCTCAATATCCTTCAAAGATACAACTACAAGTAATTTAATTCCCTACCAATATACTTCAAAGTGAACGTCAATGGTCCCTTTCATTTTCGGGGGAGTACTGTTGTGGTGGCCTCATCAGAGATGACCATGGTAATCTAGTCCAGGGTTTCTACTTAAAATCATATCTACTTATTCTCAACTATAAGTCCTTTCTTATAAGCCCCTCATTTTCTTCCGTAAGATTGGAATCCTTCAATCTAATTGATCAGGAATCCAATAAGTGTACATATTTGGAGGCTTCCTTTGAGTTTATCCTCTTCTACATGGTTTGCTTAATGATGATGTCTAAGAAGTTTGGTTTCTGACTAGTTCTTATTAAAATTTTTGGTGATAAAACACCGTAATTAAGGTTTTTGGCAACCTTACGGTTCCAGAGATAATATTACCACAAACTTGGACTGATACTTGTTTGGTTATCTCGACTTAAAGTTATTAGCCTCTTCCAAAAGTTGTGTTATGTCGGAATCAAACCATGGTCGTCTCACACAAATTCAGCACTGCTTAACCAACTAAGCCATGCCCATGGATAATTTAATTTCTGTTAAGTCCTAACAATTTCCTTCTCATAAAAAATCTAATATTTGGAGGGTAAGAAGATAAAACTATCAGAGATTTTGATCTTGAATATGGTGTTGGGCAGTCCGGGGAGCCCTGGAGCGGCAATGGGTCAAACGTCCAGGACCATAAGAGACTTGAACACCACACTCTTACCAAAACCTTAAGGCAATGGGTTTATGGGTTCCCACTCTTATATATCCTTTGTTTCCTCCATTCCTAGTCGATGTAGAACATAATCACTCACACTTGATTACCCAACAATCTCCCCCTCAAGTGTGAATCACCTACATCACTAGCCTGATCCACACTAGGATCCCGCTCCCGCTCCCCATTGAGCCTAACTACGGCTCTGATACCACTGTTAGGAAATAACAAGGGCTGAAGAAGAAAATAAACACAAGAATATAACACAGAAACTCCAAAACCGGAGAAAAACAACGACCGTTGTCTAAACCAACAACCAGAGAATAATCACTATGTGAAATTTTTTCCAACACATAGACTTCTCTCACTCTCACCCCAATGCCCCAGTACACCCACACTCTCACAAAGCAAATATTTAAACTAAGTCAGATATAAGCTTAAAGTGCTACTGACTGGTGCATCTAAAAACAAAGAAACTAGGTTCAATATATAGCCTTGGTCTTCCTCTTGCTTCACTAAACTAAGCGATGTGGACATAATCACCAATAACTAATATTTTCAAATCCCCTTCTTTTCAAGAAACGTGACAATCAAACCCAACAATCTCTACCTTGATTGTAAGGAGGAGTCTTCCCCTTGGTTCATGACAGTACCTCATTAATCATATAAATATTTTTTCCCTTTCATGCAAGTGACCTTGTGTAAGTAAGGTAATCATGATTCATGAAGAGGTAAAATTTTGCATATGAATGTTGATTTAGTTGATAAGAAGTTTGTTATCTTGCAAGAATGTGGGCTCAAATGTCGCAATGAATGTGAAGATTTTGTTGGTGTGTGATATGTAAGAATCTCGATAATTCAACCAAAAACTTAACACATTTGGGGATCACTCATCCAAGTTTAACCACATTGTTGCGTAAGCTGCCACATTCATGATTTTTGTTGTTGATAAACGATGGGGCCAAAGCTTGCAAAAGACAGAGGAGTAACATCCGAAGTAGAGACTCCAAAAACATTAGCAAGCAAGCACTCCTTAATAGCAATAAAAGGTTGCTCAAAATACACAAAATTAGCTAAGGATTTTTTTTCCCCCAAATACACTTTACATGTAATATATACTATTTGAATAATTGATTAATGTTGCCCACACATTTGAAACTATTTAATTAAGACGTAACCATTTCTTCAAAAAAAAAATAAAAAAATTAAGACGTAACCATGTTCTTTAGTAAAGTTAGTGTAGAGTGACGTTGATGTTTATTTTCAAATTATCTTAATAAGTACATGTGGAAATTGCAGCTACTCAAATAATTTTATTTGCTATACTATCAACAAACTTATGCAAAGTTATCCCACAAGAGATGTATAAATAGCTAAACGTTTGTTTGGTTACTTATACAAAGAGAGTCATTTTTGTTGGCATTGAAAAATGGCAAATCATTTAATACTTTTAGAATATAAAAAGCGCAGAACATTTATAATTTATGATATCTATTTATACTTTTGGAGGTTTTTGTTTCATGGTTGTAATCTGTAAAAATTATTTTTAGAAATATGGAAGTTACAAAGATGAGTTCCTTCGTCTCTTATAAAGTTAGGAAATTAGTTCCCGAGCATAAAACATTTGTAGGAATAAAATAACTTCTCATTCTCCATGCCGATATTCTCAAGGAAATGGATGGGAATAAAATATTTCCATGAAGGCGGGATTAATACTCAAGTAACCATCTAGTAACTAATCCCATGCATATGATAAATATTAACCAAACGCTTTTTCTAAAAAGTACCTGGGACATGATATAGGGTCACCTTGACGGAGTCCCTTTTCTAGATGAAACATGTTAGATCTACCAACAATACAAAGCACATTAGTCTTGACACTCGAAATACAAGCCATCATGAATGCAATCGATTAAGTGGAAAACCAGTTCTCATACTAATTTTCCCCGTGCTATCAACCATATTTGTACTGCAACAAAATTCTCACAAATGCTTTTGGTAAATACAAAGTCAGTTTAATATGGAGATATACTATCGGGAATGAGTGGTTTTAAGAAATTAACGATAATCTTAGTCAACTCCTTAATGTCACATTACAAAGTGAACTAGGAATGAGATATTTATTATCAATTGTTATGAAAAAATTCATCATATTGATACCCAACTGGCTCTGGGGTCTTACAACTCTCCATATCATGCAAAGCTGGCCTAATCTCCTAAGGTTGCTTTATAGGTCCCCAAGTTGCTCCACCCCTAAAAAAATTCAATCGGAATATTTGATGGAAAAAATACCGATCCATTTGGCTTTAAGACTTTCTTATTTTTCATACCGAAAAAATACCAAAATTTTAAGACTTTCTTATTTTTCATACAATCTAATTACTCCGTTTCCTAACAGCGACTTTAATTTAAGAGTATTACTTTTTCCACTCTATGCCCTTCTCACGCGCCCTGCAAAATTACCAAATTACCCTCTAGAAAACAAAATCCGGAAATTTAAAATTTGGTCCGGATTACATATTCCAGATAGCTTCGAAGTATAAAAGTAAGTTCACCCTCCATTTTTATAGTTTTACTTTTTACTCACTCTCTCTCCCTCTAATCCCAAAATTCGAACTACAAAAATCCAACCAAAATTGGTGTAATCTTGCTCAAACGGGCCGCATTTCAACCCTTGATAAACATCACATGGAAGGTTAGTTCGATTTCTCTATGCATGCAAGTAATTTGTACCGTTTTTTTTCTTCTTCTGCACTGAAGCAATCCGGATTTCGTTTTCCGGAAACATCATTTCCCACCCCATTTATTGACTTTCATCGGGGTGATTTACACATGTAGGATTACATAATCCGGAATTTGTACAAAATTTCCGGTTTATGCACTCTGAATCTATCTATTCAAAACTGGCATCATCATCCATCAGGGTGGTTGAAGTGCCAAAATCCACGAATTTATCTAGAATTAATATTCCGGAAGGTGTTCGGACTATATATTCTGAACTAGGGGTATTTTTGGAAAAAAAATAGGGCGCCTGAGAATTCCATAGGGTGGGAAAAGTTTAACGTAATAGTCGGAAGTATTCTTATCCCCGTCATTAATCCATTTGGCTCTAGACCTTTCATGCCACATCAACTCCTCCTGATCTGAGATTAGTAGCGAAGCCAAAAATTTTGAATAGTGGAGGTACCATATGTATCATTTGTAGCATTAAATATATACTACATTTCATTTTTTAAAGCAGAAAATACATCACAATTGTTTTATACGATTTGTCATCTTTTAGAATTATTGAATGTTTTTCTCATTTTTAATCTCAATAAACACATTTCTCTATATATAAGTAACAATCATTTAACCATTGATCTCATTGAGATTTTGCAACTCATTCTTAATAATCTTCACAGCAGATAAACCTCTTTTAGTTGTTGCAATGCCGCAGGTATATTCAAAGATAACTCTAAAAACATATATACTCACGTGTAAACAATATGTTTTCTTTTCTCCACCGTTTTATATTAAGATCACAAATCCCCTCTAATTCTCAAAATGCATCAGAGCATACATCTAATGAATAATTTTTCAAGCTTGGGAATTGAGTGCAAATGGTTGAATAAAAGACAATTCCGAGGCTAAATGAATCTAGACACACACAAAGCAGTATTATATCTTCTAATTTTGTAATACTAACATTGTAATAGATTAGAGCTACATTTTATTAATGCCACAAAAGTACTATTTAAGAAGCTTAGTGCACTATTTGGATACTATCTTGGCTCACTTGGGTGTCATGCAAATGTCACACACTTCTTTTAATTTCGTTCGCATGAGCACCTCCTTTATTCACATTTAGAGAACACATATTATTAAAATTGCCAGCCAACGGTCTTTGACCTGTCATAACAAACATAATCTTCACCAATGCAACCTCAAAAATTCCGCCTCAATGCATTAACAGAGTGAAAAGGAAGGTCCAAGTTCCATGCATGGTGATTTGAAAAGCATTGTTTTACATTATACAACACAATTGAGTTTTAAAAATGGGTGTTGCTATTTATAGCAAAGAAAGTTATCCCGAATGTTTCACGAACTGTTTTTCACCCTTAGATTATCACATAATTTGAACATATGGGTCAAGGAAAAATATAGTGGTATTGTTATTCATTCCGCCATCGTGATTTCATTCGGACCAATTTTTTCGAGATACATAGCATTTTCCTTTAAAAATACACAAATATGTTTATTTCAGGTCGAGATGTTTCTTTTTATTTTTAGAAAATTAATAACCACACATTTGCTGCTATACTTTAGGGGATTTATATTTGATTTTTGAAGAACAAACTCAACGAATCTATCGGGCTGTAATGAACTATTTTTTTCTATTAAAAAAATCGTCTTCGAAAGACCAAGACAATCACGTTGTTTACATTTTGGGGATAGAGTGTAAAATGAACTAGGTTGATTTCTCTTATACGATTCTTAGTGTACACAGTACACACTGAGCTTAGTGTACTTCCTACTGGCATATTGAGGCCCAACAAGATGAACATAGACAGTCTACGTATGACCAAATGTATACCACGATGCTAGGAGGGGGCCTATAGTGAAAAGCTGTGAAATCGCATTGTTCCTTTCGTGACCAAAAAAAGAAGCATGATTTGCTAAACGTTTCTTTTCTAGAAAACAAAACAGACCACTTAGCCTAAGCCCTAAGTTGTCTTCGTTATGATTGAGAGAACAAAACAACGAATACCCAGTTGTGTTTGTGTATAGAACAGAACAATCCTCTAGTCCCACGGATGAAACGAGGGAATGTTTGTAGTATTAGGGGTAATGTCTTGGACCCAATGTTTAACTTACATAATCGTATATCCTTTTGGCTTTAACCCAAAAAAAGGTTGAAAATGAAAGAAAAGAAAGTGAAAGAAAACAGATTTAGACCTAGAATATGCATGATGTGTTTGCAAATCACATTCTTAATATAGAGAATTTTACACTGCTACGGTAGGTGCGATAAAAAAAAGTGAACTGATGACAGCGAAACAAAAAAAGCATCAACAAGAACTTAAATTGATAAACTTTTAATTTTGTTTGTTTGTAAATTTACCAAAAAAAGTCATAAACTTTTATCATTTAAAATCAAACCCTCTTGAAAGAAAAACGTATATGAAAGTACCCCAAAAGATGAAATTGCCCAGCACCTTCCTGCAGACAAAATAACCCCTACGCTACTACCACTACCCAACCAACCTATTGCTTTTACCACGCCTCAGAACAAAAAAAATCCCCTGTTAAGCAGGCAGGCAGGCTTGAGGCACCTGTAACTTATTGCAATATTTGCAAACGCATGGTTCCAAACAAAACCCACCCTCTTTTTTCCCTCCCAAATCACCAGCCTTCTATAAAAACAAAAGAGAAGAATGTTACTAGCCAGATCTATTCATGATACAACCAATAGTTCAAACTTCGGATCCAGAGTCGGAAGTACTCGACCCAGCAGAAGCTCCATTCAAGTTAGTAGCATAAGATTCAAAAAATTTGGACAACTTTGGCTGCATGCCTGGGCATAGCTTTAATGTGGTGGTGCCCATTTTCAAGCACTGCAAACAAAAGTCAAAAAGAATAAGTTTTAGTTTAGACCAACATGAATTGATAACACCATTAAATTTATCCAGAGCAAAGTCAATCAGAGCTACTACAAAATGCCTCTTGCTCAAGCATCAGATTTACTATTATATATTACAAATCAGTTTAGCCTTGATTGAAAGAAAAGGGTAGTTTTGAACACATTTCATTCAATAAAGAAAACCCCCCTTTTTTTCTAAATGGCAATGAAGAGAAACCTTTACCTTGAAAAGGGAAAATTTGATAAAATTAGATGAATCGTAAAACTTAGGTGCAATTACTTGTGTGCTGTTTTTACTGTTTCCTCTTCACAATTAACACATGGACTGTGTATCCAATCCAATAATATAAAGTAGTTACTTTAAGCTTAAATATAACTAAAATTTAATCCATGTGACATGTTATAATTGGTGAACAAAAGACAAGGAACAACGCCCAAGTTTCCCCTTAGAGAGACGCATAGAGATTTTCAGCAACTTCCAATTCATAATGAGCTCAATCAATAAAAAAAGGGATAAAAGTAGTTGATGCTCACCTCCTGATAAAATGTATTGATCTCCTCTTCTGTGAGGCCTTCATCCTCATCACCAGAATCCTCCTCCCAGCCAAGAGAACGAAGAAATGCAACTTCTTCCTCATCAGGGGTTGAATCTTTCAATCTGATGTTGGGAAGTCTGTGATTCTCCAAATGGGCATTACCATTGCTAGTCACTTCAGTACTATTTCCAAGATCTTGAAGGCTTGCAGGGGGTCCAACTGCTTCCATATTCACTTCACCAGATTTGTCAGACGTGGCAGATGAAACCACGGAGCTAGAATCCGGAAGAACTGAGGAGTTCAGAGTTTTCCTCTTAATGAGATTGAAGAAATCATGTCGGCTCTTCACTTGAGAAGCAAACTGTTTCTTATCTGCAGTGGAACCTAATTTCAGGTCCAAAGAAGCTGGTTTCCGCTCTGTGGTGGATTTAAGGTTATTGGGGTTCCTCAAAGGCGCAGAAGCAACTGCAGAAGGAACAGCCAGATGATTTCCGGGTTTGATGTTAGAATAATTTGTTGGAGTTGAAGCATCCTTCGCCGTAGGAGAAACACCATTTTCCCATACCACAGATTTAAGATCAGTGAACTTTCCAGATGTCTTTGGAGCATCACCTTTGGCATTTCCATTGCGGACAGAATGATTAACAATATGCAATGCAGAGGGTTGCTGTGGCACACTCTTGGCAGCCATATTCATCTCGGAATTTCTGAGTGTTGCCTTCGGCTTAGATTTTTCAGAATTATTAACCTGAAAAAATATCCCAAAATCACCAAAGATTTTAAAAAAACCAATCATTTACAAAATCAAAATGAAGACAACAAATAAGATGTTATAAGTATAACAACTTCCAGTAATTATGACATACAAAGAAAACCTGAGAAAAATCTCAACGGCATCCAAAGGCTAAGAACAAAAGGGAAGGATAATATTACATAATTCAATGTTATTGACATATATCCACAACCATCATAATTATACAACAGTGGGGCAGCAACCAGCTTGAGCATGCAAAAATCAGTATCCACTGATTAGTGTTTTGGTAGACATGATAGAAACCACAACACAAAGCATACAATATTGTTTTCCATTTGCCTAATAACCAAAGTAGAACATGGATGTAAAAATGGTAAACTTTGGCTCAACTTAAAAGATGAAACAAAAAAGAATACAACACAACAGGCTATGTGGCTTCATTTTTTCCGTCAAATGCACTATAATGTGAATGTAATAAAAAGGGTGAAATCATGTAGCATTTGTAGAATTAACTGCACATTCATAGACGTTGATTAGTGCACATTATACATGCAAGAATCACTAAAACAAAAACCATCTGGTTATACAAGTGTTCTGCATCATGATTCAAATTCAGGCATCAAATTCAGGCCTAAGAAAGAAAAACCTGCAAAAGTTCAAGCTTCTGATGCTACTGCTACTAACAATCAAACTGTTCAAGCTTACAGACTAGAATTCTTACTTTAAATCCATGTTAGAATAGAAATATAACAGTTTAATGAAACAATAAAAAAGAGGGATGGGAAAATGTCAAATATGTGCCACTGATAGAGGGCGGCTAAGAGAGGGTAATAAATAGTAAACAACTTATGGCTTCTATAATACCACTCTAACCTTAAATTTAAGCAAGAAGCAATCAAATAAAAGAGACAAACATTGCAATGTTGATAAGTTATTTGCATTTTCCACATGCATTATAAACGCAGTAAGAAATAAACACTAACAAACTTCATGTTGTTAATTTCTTTGACATTGTGCTCATTCTAAGTCTAGTGTCCTCCCTAGAAACCCACCCTCAGTAAAGCATCGATTTTAAAACTTCTTGTACTTTTCAAATTTTCTATTTCAACTAGGTGTTTACCATTAAATAACGCCCCATAGCAAGAAAAAGAAATGGATCGAACGCAAGTGCAAAACCACTTCAGGAAATCCTATGCCCTGGTAAAAGCTAAGACAGACCAATTTTCGCAATTCAAACAACAACAACAACAATCAAGCCTTATCCCACTAAATGGGGTCGGCTAATTTTCGCAATTCAAACCAATAAAAAAAAAATTCAAAGGCAGTTTACTCACCAAAGCCTTAGGCATTGATGGTGTCACTGGAATCAGCTGTCTTGACTGCTTAATAGCAAGTTCTTCAAGCCTTTGGGTTTTGACCGAAACCTACAATTGATATACACATTATTAGCTGGTCATTTAAATAAATGAAATCATTATATTTAAAAGAATGATACAGAAAGTGACAGACAGCTAGCTCAACTACCTGAGGAATTGACTGAGATCGAGATGGAGCCTGCACCAAAGCTTCAGCCATGTTAAGACCAACTGATGTACTTGAAAGTACAGACCCAGAGGTTGGAGTAACAGTTTGTTGCGCTGTTGGAGACCCAGTACTACTGCTTCCAATCATAGAAGGTACTTCTGCTAGTGCAGAAGTCCATCCTTCTCCGCCAATCAAAGATGAACTGCCAACAGGTAGAGATTGACTAGCAGTACCACCCAAACTCAAAACAGGAGATGCAACTCTGCCTATTTCAGCTGAACCCGGCCTTTCATCTCCTCCAAGTGATGGAAAATCCTTATCAAAAACAGCTTTGTGAAAGCTGCTACCAATACTACCCCCAGAAAGCACATCATTGCCGTTGCTCTGGTTGCAATTGCTACCAGATTTTGTATCTACTGTCCCTCTGTGGTTCACGGGCTCACTCTGCTTCCTGGAGACCAATGAATGAGAACGCCTCAAAGTATCCCTCTCTGTCCTTCCAGCAAAGAGGTCAGCCAATGGTTCAGAACAGTTACGATCCCAGTGGTCTAAAAAATGGGATCTATCTTTATCTCTATCCCTATCTCTATCACGGTCCTTATCACGATGATTTCTGTTGAAACTACTATAAGCATGCTTTGCAGAGCCATTGATAGCACTCCTCCGAGAATTTGACGAAAATGTCCGTTCAAGAAACACGGAACGAGGACTATCAAAATCACCAGCTGTCTTAGAAGATCTATTCCTTGTATGATTGGCTACACTATGAGAATCTACACAACAATGTTAAACCTATCAATATATAATCATCTACACTATGAGAATCAACACAACAATGCATGCTATTATAAATTGATAAAAATTAAAGCATAAAAAACACTAAAACTATCAAGGAAGTCGAAATTACCGGTATGATTAGAAGAAGATGCAAAATGGGGGGATGAACTGGCAACACTTCCAGCACTTCTCAACCATTGTGGAACTAAAGCTGGTTCACTTTTTTCCATAATGAAAACTGAACATCATCAGAATCAACCCAAAAAATGCAGAACCACCTTCAACACCCCCAACCCTAAAACAACACTGTTGTTATACTCTGAATACTAACCTAAACTATTCACCCCTCCTTTTTCCTCGGTTCTAGAAACCCTAAAAAATTAATCCCAAATTCACGGTTGTAACGGCTCCAACAACGCCGCAATCTCAAAACACAAGACAATGCCGTAAAGGAAAAGGTTCTCTAAACCTCCATCTTCAATTAGAAAGATTGATTCAACCAAAACCTAGAAAAATCAGAGAATCATAATCTCTCTGTAGAGAAAATCGATTCTCACAGCAAAAAGCACAATCCGAAAACAAGGATGAAACTCTTAACAATCGATTAAAGAAACCATCCAAAGAATTAAGCACGAATTTATGAACCGATTGAAAACCCTATACAGGGCGAAAAATGCGTCTCGGAAGAGAAACCCTAGAATTACACGCACGTGATATAGAAACTATTCCAAAACTAGGGTTCCAGAGAGAGAGAAATTTGGGAATTGATAAACGAAAGCGAGAGAGAGAAAAATGGTTTCGATAACCCTAGAGAGTTTTTTAAAGCGAGTGAGTGATTTTGATTAATCGAAAAAGAATTAAAGAAACGCAACCGTTTCGATAACCGTTTTGAAATAACAGTGATGTTGTTGTTGTGAAAATGCGTTTCGAGTTTTATCGCGAAGTGTTGTTGAATTGTGGAGAGTGTTGTTTGTTTTGGAAATGAGGTTGGTTTTTGTATTTGTTGAGAGAGAAAGAAAATGAGTGTGTTGTTGAGAGTGGAAGGAAGTTAGAAAAATAGGGTTTTGTTTTGTTTTGTTGTTGATTTGTTTGTGCGATGTGGTGTTGTGTTGTGTGTGTGAGAGAGAATGCGAGAGAGAGAGAGAGAGAGAATGTGTATGGTAGTGTATAAAATTTTCTGTTAGTTTTGGTACTCTTCAGAATGAATGAAACGTATCAAGAACACCCTCTTCAAATATACACTTTTTTAATTTAGGAAAATATTTATTTCATTTTATTATTATTATATTATATGTGTGTGATTGACCAAAAGTCTGTGTGTGTGAAAAAAAGGAAATATCCCTCACTGATTTTGTACCAAAAAAAGAGATATCCCTCTCTAGTTATTCTGACTTTTCTTTTCCTAGTTGTAGCCTCTCAAATTCTAACCCTCATCGATCTTTCTTTGAACTTGCGTTTTTTTCTTTTCTTGTTGAAAAAGCCTAATGTTTGCGGTATGGTTGGTTGTGATAGTTCTTGACCACGGATGGACAGTGGGGGTGAGAGGTATCCAATCAAAATCTCTCACTCTCCTCTTTTGTTATAATGCATGAAAAAAATTTAAATATAATTCTCTTGCATTCTAAGAATCAGGTAATCCAAAAGTCCTACCTCAACTGGCAAAATGCCGAAATTGTTAGGCCGGATGTCATGACCGGAGTTCGAGCCCGATACCTCCATTTGTGTTTGTGAATTTATAATGTCTTTGTCATTTCGTCTATTTATCAAAAAAAAAAAAAGAATTAGGCAATTAAATGTTTAGATAAATATAGTTCTTACAACTACCATTTGTGAAAGTCGGATAAGCCAAATAGGGCCGCTAATATGAATTTTCTTGGCCTCGATTTTAACCACGGTGATGAGATCGTACTTAATGTGGTAAAGGTCGGCAAGGATGAAATGGCATAGGGCAAACTATTTTTCTTTGTGGAAAAAATTGATCAATTAATCTGGTGATTTGTAGATATTGATTGAACAGAACAAAACACGTGAGTTGACAACTAATAATGAAGGAACGAAACATGTTCCTGACCGGAACAACACATTTTGTT
>Ga0315915_1004493_pt1 | contig 17584 bp, 8 predicted proteins | sample MpolbnodulesMG_FD_207738 | JGI IMG/M metagenome (GOLD analysis project Ga0315915, IMG submission 207738) | Medicago polymorpha root nodule microbial communities from Los Angeles, California, United States - branched nodules | ecosystem: Host-associated > Plants > Roots > Nodule | place: USA...
TTTTGGCCCCCAAGACCAATTTTGATTCGGTCTACGCTGACGTGGCACCCTAAGTGAGGTGCCACGTGTTATTTTATTTTATTTTTTTTGTCTTAGGGGGCCAAAACTGCTACAATTGTAAAACTTAGGAGACGGTTTTGTAGTTTTTTTTCTTAGGTCGTCAAAATTGCAACTTCGTGAAAGTTAGGGGACGAAAATTGATATTAAGCCAAAAAAACAATTGGCTAAATGTAGTGTTGCCATTAGATTTTTGTGAGAAAAGAAATACAACGAGTTCTAATTCTAAAAAGAGCCAAGTTATTTGACTAGAAAACACTTGTTTGGTAATAGTTGTTTTCTCACCGGTTTATAACTTTTTGTTTTAGTTTATGGCATTTTTTAATAAGTCAATCCAAGTAGTTTGTAGCTTAAAACCTATAACTTATCATATTTTATTTTAATTTTACTCATGTGATATTATGTCATTTCATATTTATAAGTTAGTTTAACTGCTAATTTTATTAAATACTACAAATTCAATCAACTAACTTATCTACTGTAAGATGGTTTATCAACTATTCGTTATTTTTTACCAAACAAAGCCAAAAATACGATTTTATTTGTATTTGGAGTGTAGAAGATTCTAAGTTTGTGATTAGCAGCGATGTTACCTTTGACAAAAAAGCTATGGTGCCTAATGATTGTGATGTTCATATTTAAAATAATCAAGTAGTTAAGATAGAATCTAAAGACCAACCAGATTCTAGTCTTGTTTAGGTGGAGCATCCTGGTGTTACTCAACATGATGACGAGAATGAGGTTGATCATGAGGATGTTCAACATGGAAAATACACATACATTACAACAACATCAACATGAATCTTTAGATGCCACAAGCCCAAAAAAGAATTATAAAATAGTTCGGAAGTTTGGGCCAGACAAACCTTTGCCCATTATGGGTTTGTAAATTTAGTTGAATATGCATTCTCAGTAGAAGATGATGAGCCAATTACCTTCAAGAAAACTATTAAAGCCAAAGATGGAGAGTTGGTTGGTTATTATGGAGTAAGATATGAAATCTCTTCATAGGAAAAAGACATGGGAGTTGATCCCATTGCCTATGGGGAAGTCTGTTATTGGTTGTAAGTGGATGTATTAAAGAAAAGAATATCATACCAACTACCAAGACATGCGGTAGGAGACATACAACTAGGCTAATGGCTAAGGGGCTCACACATAAGAAAGAGGTTGATTACACTGAGATATTTTTCTCCAGTGGTGAAACCATGCAAAGTAGATAAAACCATACAAAAGTACGGGTCAACTAAAAACATAAAAAAATTTGGTCTCTTAAAAAAAATGTATCTATCTTAAAAAAATGAATGATAAATAATTCTACTTAGTATCCATCTTGTTTTGTTTTATTAGCTTACTTTTTCAAATATATCCCACCTTAATCTAAGTCATGTTATAAACATGAAAGACCTCAAAATGTGTATATCAGAGTAACATAATTCGTTGGTTCCAATGGAGAACCACGAATTGGTTCGCGCGGACCGATTCGCGGTACTTCCGCGTATTGGTTCGCCGGAATTCGCATGTAAATTCACAGCCGTAAGCGTACCCGGAGTATCCGCAGAAAATATAAAAAAATATATCTAGAAATAGGGAAGAGATTGTTTCTGAAAATGATGATGAAAAGGAGGCAAAAACGATTTTGTAGGAGAAAAGGCAGCGGCAAAAGCTAAATCTTAAATCTGGAAAAAGAGGAGTTGCTGCTGTTAGGAGAAAGAAGATGATTCTGATTTTCGAAATTAGGTTTTTTCAATTGGGCCTCTGAAGTCTGGACAGTATATGAGCCTTTGTTTGAACTATTTGAATTAAAATATAATGAAGTTACAATTGCTAATCATACCCCCTTTCAAAACAATTATAATCTTATCCATAAGTTACAATTTTTTTGAAAACAAAACATAATTTTTTCTATTTTATTAAAAGAAAGTGAGTGTAGATTGCTAACATTAACAGTTTTTTTTTTGTAAATTGTTTACTACCACTCAATGTTATAGTTTTTTTTTAAAATTAGATTTTATAGTGTAATATTTTTGCTATAACTTTTTTCACAAGAATTTTTTAAAAGTAATACATTAGCGCGTACCGCAAACCAAAATAGCGTACCGACTCTGTATATCCCTCCACGTGTCTGATTCTTTGAAGGTTGCGTACCCGAACCCGTACCACGTACCGAAGCGAACCACGAATTATGTGACTGTGGTGTATCTAGTATGATCTTGAATGTTTGTTTATAATTGTCTCAAATTTACAGCAAGGTACATTCATGTGACAACCAGAGTGGACAAATGTCGTGACCAGCCCTATTGCTTTAGGTGATACATACATATATCCTAGAAAAGAGTGTGTCTGAGAGTATGAGCTATCTTCTATAAGAGTGTACTGCTTGCATGGAAGTGGTAAGTTAGTCAAGTATGTAAATGGGACGAGATGATGATCTGGGCAACCTCTTTGAAACTGTATGTTTTCCTAAAAAATATGCAAAGATTGAAATTTATATTCTTTCGTTACTTGAGGATAAGCAAAAATTTAAGTTTCGGGTTGTGATGACAGGTCATCTTACATTATTCTTAGCATATTTTTCAGTAGTTTTTATTTAGTTTTGATCCAAAATAGAGAAGTTTTAGAACAACTGTTTATGGTTTTCAGGATATTTTTTAATGTTTTCTATTTGTGTCATGTAATTCTAGTTTCCCTAAAATATAGCAAATCCAAGGTGTTTTGATGTAATTCAAGAAGAAATCATGCAAATCGGCAATACAACACATCTTGAAGACTTGTGAAGATCTTAGGAAGACCATACACGAAGATTCAAGAGGCCTCGTAAGACATTACAAAGGGAGGAATTTTGTTCCCAAGTTCCAAGATATATTATAAGGAAGAAAGCACCTAAAGTATGAAGAAATAGGCGATTATGCGTAGGAAAATAGAACCCATGCTCCCCCAGACATGATCAATGCGCATGGGACATGGACTATTGCAGTCATTCACCTAACCATGCGCCTATGGCATGATGAGTGCGGGTCAGAACTGCTTTTTGCTACTTTTAAGTGGAAAAAGCTTAGTTTTCAAGCCCAGACCCATGTGGAAACCAAACCTATATATACAACTCGTTCAGAATGAGGGAACCTTTTAGACCATTGAGAATTTCGGAAACCCTAATTTAAGTCTTTGTTTCAATTACCTCTAAGAGAGTAGGAACCACATGTACCACTACTCGCGAAGGTGCGTTTGCCAATAGGATTGAGGACCCTAAGCATTGACCCACTTAGAAACTCATGTGTAAGGTTGCAACTCGGCAGCTAAAGGGGAATAAACATATACCTTTGAGAAAGTAAGTCCCCACACGTACAAACCAATGTGATCAGTAGGTGCAACTCAATAGCTGGTAGGAAATAAAACTCCACGAACTCACCACTTAAATAGAAGACGTAAATCCAATATCTGAGTTATCCTTGACCATTAATTTATTCGAACAAATAAATAGAGGGGATTGGAAGAACCCTAACCGACGCTAACATTCGGCAATCAAAACATGTTACTCCTAAACTCTTGCTCTGCGTAAATAAAATAAATTGCAAAACCCCCCTTTAGCTTTTATTTTATTTTATTGTTTTAATTTACTACTTTCTGTTCCCAAATAAGTAACACGAATTGCCATTGGAACAACAATCCATGTGGATACGATACTCTACATACTCTTTATTACTTGGTAAATGATTTGGTACATTTGCCTAAATCCGACCTCCAGGCGCCAAAAACTTGATGGACAAATTGACAAGTGTACCAATCTTAACAAGTAATAAAGTAAGTTATCGTTTCCATAGAGATTTTCGTTCAACTTAGAAATTTACAAAACTTATTGATTAAAAAGCGGATAAGAGTTAATGGTTTTGCAAGTTTGAATTGTTTGCACAAATAGAATAGTTGTTTGATTGTAGAAAATTAAAGAATTTGATTCTAATGTTTAACGGGGATTAAGATTCTTCTAATCCGCTCTATATTCTTTGTTGGACTAATCAAATTACCCATTAATTAAGACCTAAGAATTACATAAACAATGGTTCGTTCGTAGGTTTTGTCAAAAAAATACATTCATAGGAAGAATATTCTCATCCATACAAATGTCAGATTGCTCCAAAACCTCCATAACAAAATTATGAAAGTCATGGACATATCATTCGACGTCAACATCTTATGTGCCTCCTGAATTGTTATCTAAAGGACTTACACTCCATGAAGGTCTCTAACCCTCATACCCTAATGGTCCATAATAAATGAAAGACTCTTGACCAAAAGTTATATGTAACCATTCGGTTAAAGCTTAAGACTTAGTCTATGAACTCTAACCTATATTGTAAGAGAAGTAAGGGAGAAAGACATGAAAAACACATGTTACTCAAATAATAATGAATAAATAAATTACACTAATTCAATCTAACGAATAAATAGAGGTTCATCTTAGAACCCTAATCTCAAATGTTTAGTTACTCATGGTAACCAACATCATAACAAAATAAAGGAAAAACATACCCTAGAGAACAAGAGGAGGAAACCATGCCTTGAAGCTCTGGATGCTTGACCATTGCCTTATACCGCCAAATTTATGAAAGAAAATAAGTGTATGCAAGGGTCTCTATTTATAGACATCATTACTTATAGTTTAAGAGACGAGAACTTGTTTTTTTTTCCTTCGATCCAGGTTGTAAAACAAGCTGAAAGTGCAATTTACCAGCAAAAAAGCGGAAGGGTCCATGTGAGCATGCACAGGGGTGCATGAGGCAGTCACTGGATTATAAAAAACGCAGGGAAAGCTCCCAGGGTGCAAATTATATGCAATTTTTTTGTCCTTTTTAAGCTTTCTTCCGTCTTGAAATGGATTGGAACTTGAGTCGAATTTTTCCCTACTTGTATTTTCTTCAAAAAACTTATAAGTACCATTGGTCTTATTTCTTTAAATCCCTTAATTCTCCATGCAATGTCTTATTTTATCGAATTAAATGATTTATCACTAAAATGACTCAATAAAAAATGTTCTACAAACCATGAATAACCTCTTTTTATTTGTGTGAATACCATGAATAACCTCTTATTTATCTTCAAATGAAAAAAATATCAAAAAAATAGCCTAAACATTATATGATGCTCCCTCATCACGGTCTTTTTTAACTTGTTGGGTCAAATACCCCATATACTTATCCCCATTTTGGTGAGTCAAGTACTAATTATACCTTTCTCATTACAATCTATATAGTTCATATTTTCGTTAAAAATATAAAAATGAGTGTATTTTGGTGTAGCGTCTTGATGTATTATATAATATTTGTAAGGATCTACCATAATGAATATGTCTGACTTTCGAGCAAATGATTTGAGGGAAGTTGTACAACCTTTAATAGAAGGCAAGTAAATTCTAATTTTGTCTGACTCCCGCTAATAAAAAAAAATTGCTTATAAAAAAACACTACTTGTAAATTTATTTTGTCATAAAATAATTTCTTTATTGGGAGGGAGGTTGAATAACTCAACTGATTTGAGTTACGAGATAAGGAGTTGGAGGTCCTTGGTTCAAACCAAGACGAAAGATTTTCTTTTGACAAAACGAAGTAATTTTTTTTTCTAACGCAACATTTAATTATTAACATTTATCATTAATTTTTTTTTACTCGTTTTTAAATAAAATCATTAACATAACTTTTATGTTAGAAATATATTAGAGGTTTGAGTTACGCACATCATATGTATGTTGCGTTATTTGACGAGTATAAAATATTATTTGTAAAAATTTATGAAACAAAAGGCTGTTTAGCTCTTTTCAATTATTTTTATTTTTTATTTTTTTAAGAAGTTAAACTAATCCACCTAAATTCGTATATGAAAAATCGAACGTAAAACCTTGAGGAAAGATCATACTCCAAGGTTTTTACAATTATTTTTTAATACATTTTTTTTACAAGAAGATAATCGGTTTGAACTTAGGATCTCATGCATGGTGCCTAGCTAAACTCCTGACCACTAAATCAATCCCTTCATCTTTTTAAATACATACATAATGTTTTAGGGAAGAAAAAAACTAAATGTAGAAGAAAAAACAATAATTAATTAAAAAATCATAAGTTATAATTTTTCTTTTTTCTTTCAAGTAGCTATAGTTATGAAGTACATTGTTATTTTTTATATAACACTCTATGACCAAACCAATGTAAGAATACATTCATTTATAAATCGAATAAATTATAATATAATAATATACCTTTGAATGAAGGCATGGTTGATTTCGATACATTTTTTTTAGTCCATAGATTTTGATACATTCTAATAAAAGTACAAACATAAAACTAGGCAAACGAATATAACTTTGAGATAAACTATAAAAATATAACAAACAAATGAAAGTATATGCTTAGTCGAAAATGGATTTTGGATTGAACCTAAAAAAAAAAATTGGATTGAGTGTGGTTGACTGCATCCATTCAGTTACATAGATTTAGACCGTCAGATCAAGATCTGGCAGACAAGATTTTAAGTTCGGATTTTCATTGTTTTTAAATTTAAAATTCAAGCTTAAAATACAAGTTGTCCGATCAAGATTAGACCATTCATATTTGACCAACCGCAATTCAACTATATCCTCCCGACTGCACATAAATTCGGTCCATCGAAAAACAACTCACATGAATAGGTAATGCACCTCATATATAGAGGAAGACGCATAACTGGACAATCACCATTAGTAACGCATGGAATGCGATCTGCAACATTGTCTAACAAAAAAAAAATAGAAATGTAACTATAGTTATAAATGTTGTGTTTGAGTTAAATTAAAAAATGGTGTGAATAAATGAAATGACATACCACCATTGGTTATAACAAGAAATAGTGAGAAAAAGATGATCAAAGTGTAACCAAACATGGGAATTTGATCCATAGTTTCCCTCTTTTGAATGTACTAAATAAATAATTATTTGATCCCTTTATAAGCTAAAATTTCATATTTTATTAACTGCAATAGATCAATTTTAGCCGTTTCGAGATGCAAAAAGTCATTTATAAAATTGGAGGTAATGTTAAATGTCTTAGTAATTCACTCAATTGGTCACTTAAATTTAGTAAAGATCTCAAACAAAAGTATTTGGAGATCATGAAAATTCATTATTTATTTTTATTAAATTTCATTCTATTTGTTTATTCATCTTTTGGCCTTTCGTAATAGATAAAGATATTAGAGCTAAAATAAAAATATATTGATAACGGTTGTAGAAATATAGAGAGTGTGAGTTTAGTTAGTACAATTAGTGCAGCGACCCAATTTTGGTTGTGGAAATAATATAATTTTGAGATAAACTGAATTTTTATAATTTAGTCCTACAGCCGTCTCATATTTAGTGTTCCATTTGAGTTTTACATCATTATTAAAAAATGATTAATAATGTTGATTTTAATAAAAAAAAAATGTTTTTATTTACTAAAATGCATTTATTAATTATAGTTAGTGGAGTGATTATAGATGATTGAAATTTAATAAATAAGAGTATGTAAGGAAAAAAAAATATTGTATTGATATTACAAAAGGGACAAATAATTTGAGACAAGAAAAAATAAGAAAGAGAACACCTAATATGAGAGGGGGGTATATATTATTTTAAATGAATTTACATGTATAAGTGTGTTTTTAGATAAAGCAAGAGTATGAACTTGCATCAAAGTGGTGATAACACGTAAAGTGCACTACCACTTTAGCTCGACTTACACATGTTTTGATCTTGATTTTATAGATTCTTACAAAGTTATCTGATATTGTGTGTCTATTTGATGAAAAACGGTAAAAAAAAACAGGAAGAAAATATAAGTTCCAACTTGTCTTGACGCGTCCAACCCCCCGGCACGACAGGCGTCATGCTCCCCGCCAGCAGCACCAAGTCAACAAATCAGAGAAGCAAGTCAACAACAGGCCGACGGGCAGACCGTCACCCCCTTGACGCCCGTCACGCCTCCGTCAGCTCAACTATCCAGCTTTCCCTTAGGCCTTAACAGATTAATTGCGATCCAACTGCCTTGTACAAATTAAGCTATAAAAAGCAACCAAACACTCAGTTTGATGTACCCTAGCTACAGCAATACATTATAAATTTCAGAATTTTTTTATGGAATTTTAAAAAGTTCCAGCTTTAAGTTCTATATTATTTCCTTTAAGTTCCATATTATTTAGTCCTTTTTAATATGAATTCTTCAAAAGCATGTTCAGAGTATTATTTTACATGTTCTGAGTAGTCTTCATTTAGTCCCGAATGTGAGGACCAAGGTACCAATGATACATTAATGAATTGTTTTATATAATTGAAACGAGAAGTATATTTTTAGTACGAAAATTCTATTTTTCAAAATAAAAGTTTTCTGCGAAAGTAAAAACACCTTGATACCTGTTTCGCATCGAAAGAGTGAAAAAAAAGAGTATTTGACTCTAGAAAATTCGGAAATTAATTTTTAAACACATCGAAAGCGCTTTTTAAATTAATTTAGAAAATACAAATTTCCAAAATGAGATTTTAGAATTATAATCGTGCACGCGAAAGCCGGCGTTTATAAGTTAACTAGCACCTCAAATGTAAAATATGAACATGGTAATTTATCTCTTGAAAGAATAGATGAGATAAGTTACAATGAATCTCCATTCCCAACCTCTCACTTGAGCAATGACAATTAGTTAGGGGTTAGCAAGGCTTTGCAAAATGGGGACCTGGTTTGGGATCTTCCTTTGTTTATGTCTGAAAATATATATATATATATATAAATTTAGAAGCATGATTTTATTTTTTCATCGACAATAAGAAACTGAAGGGTTGATTAATTTGGATTTGATAAAGGTTCCTGGTTGGGTAATTATTAAACTGACGAATATTGATTTTTGAAGAGCAATTGTTGATTGTTAACTTTTTCTACTCATACCAATTTTGTGGAGCTACTAATTTTGCTTTTAAAGGAACATGAACATTGTGCAATGCTGGACATATATGTAGCTCTGAACTTGTATTAGAGATAATAATAAATTCATCCTAGTTTTAGATATGTAATTTTGGTGTATTAGAGATTACTGAATTTCCATGGCCATCACTATTACAAAATAGTAAATAAAATTTTGCAAAGAAGATATGTTATTTCAGGTGCATTTAGCATGGGAAAGTAATAATGTTCCCACCATTATCAAGTTGATTTTAAAGAGACTCTCAACTCAAATAGATAGCTTATGTATTTATTTTTTTAAGGTTGGAACCCCAGACTTTGCTTATGTATTATAATAAATATGGAAATTTCTCTTCTCCCATCAAAAATCGTTCACTCTCATATAAACTGACGAAAATATCTCCACGTGACTTAAGTCACGCATGTGTTGAATGCAACGTGACTTAAGTCACATTGAACTTCAATGTGAATTAACTCATGCAAATTACTGGTCAACGTGAGTTAACTCATGATGAGTATTTGTATAACAGCGGACATCATTCAATACCATTAATCAACCTAAAAAAAACTCCATATAAAACTTCCATTGCAAAAATTAGCCAAAGAGGGTATAATTGATACATGGATGTAATTTAATCATTAATCTAATGTATACAAATACATATGAAACTTAACGACCGCTCCTTGCTTAATACATTGGTTTCCTTTGATAACTCAGTTTTGAGGATTAATTTTAATATTCGCTAATAAAATGAACCAAGAGTTTATAAAAAAAAAAAACTATATAAAAAAAAGTCCATATAAAATCTCCACTACCAAAATCATCCAAAAAGTGTATAATTGATACCTTATTTCCCTCCCAAATCATGACATAAATGCAGCTTAACTACTCTGACCCACCAACTAATTTCACACGTTTTCCTTTGCCTTTAGCCACTCAATTTGCGTTGCTCAATGCATAGAAGAAAATAATTTGGAGACTTTCTAGGATTCTTCTTGCCACACTCGAGATCATCTAAACCATCTCTTTTTTCTTCCTGATCGCTCCATTTCTTCTTTCTTGACAGAACTCCTCCATTCTTCTTCTTATTTTCTAAAAGGATATTTTTGCATCTTTCCAACTGTCCACTCTAATTTCTCTCCATAACTCCAACCCCGTGCTCACATCAGACGAAGACAGAGAAGATATTTACAGTGGTGGCTTTTCATAATCAACTCAAATCAAAAATTTATCCATCGACAAGTGTTAAATTTGTTCTTTCTTAATTTCATATTTGATTTGTTCTTTCTAATTTCGATTTCGATTAAAGATTTCACTGACGATTCCATTGTTGGTTATACTATCTCAATTCGATTTTGACTGATGATTCCTCTGACGATTTTGATTGTTGTTTTGTTTATACTTTAGGGTTTGGATAGAATCTCACATGGTCTTGAAAACGGATGGAGGATCAACGCTGGAAGTTACAATTGTGAGCTTTTTGTTCATTTTTGTAGAATTATATTATTATTATTATTATTATTATTATTATTATTGTTGTTGTTGTTGTTGTTGTTGTTATTCCATTATGTGTTAATTCATCTTCTTTTTGTTTTCTCTCTTCTTTAGTATCTCCAAATTATCATCTGCATAAATATTGAATGATCTACGACAACGATGATATGAGGGTGTTCGACGTCGGCGTAGAAACATAAATTGAGGGTTCAAAGGCGGCGCAGAAGCAGAAATTGGATATTGATGAGAAAAGTTATCTCTAAATGTTGTTGGGATATGTAGATGATAACAGATTATTCAAATTTAACAATAGTATTTTATTGACTTATTTGCATAATAATTGAGTTTTGCGTAGTAATTTGATTTGTAAATCACATGATTTTAATGACACAATTTTTCCTTAACCGGCTGCGAGTGCTGTCTTGCGTGGCCCAATAAATTAATTTACTTTGCATATTTTACTATAAAGGCATGTAACCATAAGGAAAAAAAACACACTCGCACCGTCATTCATTCCACACAACATTATGCTAGATCTTAATATGGCCAACTTTCAAATCTTCATTGTGACAAGCAATAGGGTAGAGGTTGTTGATGCACTGCTATCCCTAAAAGGTTTCTAGAATATTGTCTTACGTTGTGTTTTGTGAGAAATTCATGATTACAATTTTTGTTTGATAATTTCACTAACAGAAGACATTGAAACATATTACTGCTATATAGTGATTATAAGGCTGTTGAAAATCGCAGACTTTTTCTGCATAATGCAGAATTTTTGGATCATGTGGGCTTGGTGTAGGGAGTGAACAGATGTTGGTGCAGGAGGAGACATATTTGTTTGTTGATATTAATTTCTATCCCAAAGACTATTTAGCCTTGGAAGCATTTGGTGATTTATTTTCTACATAATTTTCCCTGTATAACATATGTCCATTATTGTGGATATTGGTTGTTCCAGAGAGTGGCTATTGCTGCTTTCAACTTATGATCATGTAGAAGTGGCTGGTGTTATATTCTTTGCATAATTCTCTGCATAATTGACGACATCATGCAGAGATTTCTAAAGATTGCTACCTTCATGAAATTGACTTATTTGTTTCTTTGCTTTTGGTCTCTCATCTGTAAGTGATGCATGGAATGATCTGAGATCAAATTGGTAGTGTTGTTTGTTTGTAGTTATGAGATTAGTAAGTGGTGCCCTATGTACATCTATTACATTGGTGATTTTATCATGATTTTGGTGTAATTTGATTTGATGTTGTTAATCCATCTTATATTTGTAAACTCTATTTTTCATCTTTCATACATATAGTGAGGTTAAGTAATTTAATTTTCACCATTAACTTTCATATCACTTTGATATATGTTTGTTTGAGTGAATTTATGTACTGATGTACTATTTCAGTTTATGAAGTTTGGTCTATAAATTATAATTATACAAAAATTATACTTTTCATATGATAATAATGAATTCAATATTGGTTGTAATATATAATGATATTATGGTATAACAAACACGCGCGATAGCGCGGGTCGAGAGTCTAGTACATAAGAAACTTAAAGACTTCCAAAGCTATTGTTTTGTCATAACCTAGTATTTTGGTTTGCTTTGATAACTCGCTTTTGAAGATTAATTATGATATTAGCTAATAAAGTAAATTAAGATTTTATAGAAATATTCTCTCCGATACTATTTTTGAGACAATTTGGTCATTGAGCTAATGTATACAAATACATAAGAAACTTAGCGACCGTCAAACATATTGTTTTGTCCTTACCCAATACTTATGTTTGATTTGATAACTCATTTTTAAGGGTTAATTCTGAAATTTGCTAATAAAATGAACTACTAGTCTATAAAAATACTATATAATTTTTTTAAAATAAAACTTTATAAAATTTCCACTGCCAAGATTATTCAAGAGTGTATAATTGATACACGGGCCCCAATTCAAACACTAATCTAATGTATATCTATACATAAAAAAATTAACGACCGTCAAAGTTATTGTATTGTCCTAACCTAATACTTTGGTTTGCTTTGATAACTCATTTTGAGGATTAATTATGATATTTGCTAATAAAATGGACTAAGAGTTTATAAAAATACTATATAAAAAAAACTTCATATAAAATTTGGACTACCAAAGTTATCCAAAACATGTATAATTGATACACAGGGCCCAATTTAAATATTAATCTAATGTATACATATACATAACAAAACATAACGACCGTCAACGTTGTTGTATTGTCTTTGTCAAATACTTTAGTTTGCTTTGATAACTCGGTTTTGAAAATTAACTCTGATATTTGCTAATAAAATAAATTAAGATTTTATAGAAATATTATATCAAAGTTTTTTTTTAAATACTTCATTGAACATTTCTACTACCAAAATTGCCCAAGAGAGAGTATGGTTGACACACGCACTTCAAAATTACTTACCTGTTATGATATAATTTTGTTACTACATAATTAATTAAAATTAGTGACAAAAGATGAAAATAATTATAATTTTTTTATAGCATTGTTTAGTACTATGTGTGTTTGTGTCGACACACACCTCATCGCACAACGACACGCGTTTCGCCGCGCGGCGCTGCAGCGTTACCCGTGCTCGGCACGGGTAATTCGACTAGTTACATAGTCATAATTGATCCAAATTACACCATTTTATCAACATAATCACATAATCACACATAATCGATCCAAATTTCACAAATTCGTCGTTAATCACACAATTACATAATCACACATAAACGATCCAAATTACACTAATTAGTCGTTAATCACACATAATGACTTAATCATGCTTAATGACACATAAAGGATCCAAATTACACAAATTTGTCGTTAAATACACAAAATCACATAATCACACATAAACGATCCAAATTACACAAATTCGTCGTTAAATTACACATAATACAAATTCATTAAAATGCAACATTACGAACACAAATTCGAACACATTACACATTAATAAATATTACACTTCAATGGTTCAGATACAAAGACGTAAAATGTTATTTTCAACCATTAACCTAAACATGTAATCAATGTCGCTATCATCACGGATAATCTGTGGAAAGTACACAGTCTTCCAAAAGTCCTCATCCTTATCCTCCCCTAGGCTCACGCATGACACATGTACAAATACATGAGATGTTATTTGATTTTCACCAATATGGACAAAATATATGTTAATTTGTGCCTTCAACTTGTCCAACTTGTCGGTGGCGGTTAAAAAGACCTTAATCTTCTTCTTCATGGCGCAATATCGGACATGAACTTCAACTTGAACTTGTGCATCTTCAGACATGTTTCACTTCACAAAATTTAATAGAATAAAAAGTATGAGAATAAAACCAAATGAAAGATAAAATAAATAGTTATATAATTAGATACCAAATATGTGAGCAATAATTGGCGTGACATAACCGACCACCAAAAAAATATTTCACTTAATATATTTATATAATATATATAATGTTAGTTACATATTGTCCACAAATATCGGTGTTACATAACCGGCCACCAAAAAATATGTTTGCGTAATATCGACAAAAAATAGGACAACACCGACAAAAAAGTGTCATAGCCTATCTAACTAGCTAGTGATAGTGCATCATCTTCATCTTCTTCAATGACTTTAAATTCTCCTTTTGGCTTTTCCGGAGTGGGAGTGTCGCAATAAATTAGATTGAGTTCATTTGTTGGTTTTTTCGGCGGCTTCGGCTCCTTAGACATGAGGTTTTTGAACAAGGCTTGTCTATCCATAAATGCAAACTATCATTGCTCCGCCTACCAATCTTGCGATTCTTTCACTCCCCATAAGGGGATGGTAATGGACAATCGTCTTCCAAATAAACATGAAGAAAGTGGCCGGGAATTAAGCCAAAACGCAAGATGTTGGAATGTGGGTTAAGTGGTGGAGCACCTCGGATTGAGAAATATATTTCACATATACCTCTTTAGGGAAAAACCAATTGAACAACAACTCTATTGTAGAAAGTTGTAACAATGTGACCCATATCTGGTAATGTCAACCACTTATCTTCAAGTGCAATTCCACCACTATTTGTTGGAGGGTGTAAACCATCCAAGATATATTTAAAACGCTTCTCCGAACCAAATATCGAAAAATAGCCACTCTTATTATTTTTCAACTCATGAATAAGTGCACTATGAACCAATACATGATTTTTCTCATCCATGTCCTTGTGTCTAGCTATAACCCGGAATCCACAATTACCATCCCCTATAACATTCACAATATTTTCAATGGAAGGTATCATGATCTTTGGTATTTGTGTAATGTATGGTAAATTCTAAAAAGGTTGTGTAGTAAGCATCGAAGCTTGTGAGCGGGAGTAAGTGCCAAGATGTGCACCTTTCCTCTTTGGAAGTGATATCTTGGTTTGTGATGATTGACTATCGGGATTTTTAGAATCAACACGCTCTCACATACAGGGGAACCGACCCGTGGATGTCTCTTTTGGTGTATACCTCACCCTTTTAGGTGCTCCCTTGGTTACCACCTTTCATGGAGGTAGAGACAACATTGTGTCTTCTGGAAATCGTAGTTGATGCATCCCCTCTTTGAGACGTTCTTAAATGTCGTTCCACTCCTCCATCTTGGAAAAATCATCATCAACCTATTCTCCATGTACACTTAACCTTTGTCAATGAGGGTGTACGTCATCCAATAGAATCGACGATTTTTCCTTTCTCTTCATGGCAATAATACATGCACAAGGTAACCCGTAAAATGTCTTTTGCACACAATTACAATCTTCCTTAGCAAAGCTGAATGTCCTGGAGTGTGTTAATTCGTCATAGACAAAACCCAATGCAGGTCTAGATACATAATCCTTCAACTCAGAGAACAAAAAGTGTCTTTTGTATTTGTGTTCTAAGACAATTTTGTTACTTCTGGGCGAATGCTGGAGTCCTGCCGTTTAACAAGTTTGAATTTCCCCATCCAGAGGAAGACAATTGTTGTAGTTGGAAGACACTATCCAACTACAACAATTATCTTACCTTTGAATGAGGTAAATTCAAACTGGCCAAACAACAGCTATCAAGCATTCACCCAAAAGTTTTATGGTTTCATTCAAAAGATTAAATTCTTGTTAGGCTTAGTTTAAATGATGGTATTCAAGTGTCAAAAGAATAAGGTCCATTCCTTGACATTTCAATACCTTCATTTAAACCTGCCTAACAAGAATTTAATCTTCCGGGTGAATGCTTGTTAACTGTCATTTGGCAAGTTTGAACTACCTCATTCAAAGGAAGACAATTGTTGTAGTTGGAAGGTGCATTTCTCTACCTAATCACGAACTTTTGGCGGAATCAAACTTTTGATGATATCTTCAGTTGATCTTAGCAACGTTACCTGCATATCGATCAACTGGAACATGTTGTGCTCCCAAAACATGCTCGTCACGTTTTCGTCGTTCTTTAACTCCACCCAAGTGAATGATACTCTCTCCTCGTCGAGCGTTGGACGTTTGTACCAAACGTATTCCACCCTCCTCGTGTCTCTGGGGTTGACTGCTTGGTTGAATTCATTCAGTTGATCCTTGAGACCTCTTAACGTTACGTTAAGGCATCGAACCTTCAACCTTTGAGGTTCTCCGCCGTTGAATTCTGCATGAACGTCGATCCACCCGGCCATTGCTTTAAAACTACACAATAAGAAATTAAACACAATCAATGCAAAACTCATTCAAACATTTCATCAAACACTTTGAGTGCAAATTATACATAACCCCTAAAAATGTTAACTACAACATAAACATGCAAACATCTAAATAATTAAGCAATATAAGTCATTTGCATGTAACTTTGTATCATATCTTGCAAAAAAAAAAATTTAAACAAACCCTAAATCTAAAAAAATCTAATCTAAGTGTAAAAAATCTAACATAATCATGCAAACATCTAAACATCATAACAATTAAGCACTATAAGTCATTTGCATGTAACATTCTATCATTTCTTGCAAAAAAAATTAAAATTTTAACAAAACACTAAACCTAAAAAATTCTAGATAAGTGAAAAAATCTATCATACCAACATAATTTAAGTGAACGCTTACTTGTTCTTGTTGTTGGAGTGTTGTTTGATTTGAAGTTGAAGGAATTTTGGAGTTGGTAATTTGAGAGAGAATTGAGATTTAAGTGTGTGTTGTTTGAAAATGAGGCAGAATAAGGCTCTGCCTGGGCTAATAACAGCACGTAGCGTGACTTAAGTCACACTACTCTTATAACTGGCGTGAGTTAACATGTGTAAGGGCATTTTGGACATTTACTTTGGGAATGAGCGAAACCATTTGGGTAAAGAGCAGAATTCTAAAAATTTTACTAAAAAAAGACATATCAATACAAGTTTGGGCCTTGATTATATTTGAGCCCTCCTTTGATCATATACTACTAGGAAATAACTATTACCTTTCCCGCCCTGCTATATTCTACCGCACCCTATTTTTTTCTTTAAAAATACCCCTAGTCCGAATTACATAATCCGAACTATTTCTGGATTACGAAATCCGAACAAATTTGTGGATTTTGAACTTGAAGCACCCTGATGGATGTTGATACCAATGTGCAATGGATAAATTCAAATTATACAATCCGGACTGGTTTTACACTTTCCAGATTATGTAATCCGAAAAGTGTCAATCACCCCATAGAAAGTCAACATTTGGGGTGAAAAAGGATGTTTCCGAATTATATAATCCGGAAAGTGTGAATGTTGTATGAATTATATAATCCGAACTGCATCAGCACAGAGGCAAAAACCATCTGGTTTGGTTGAGCCTCTGTGTTGATGCATTTAGCCAACTGTTTTGGCCTTTGACCATATGTTCAAACATTCAAACATTAATAATTTTCAACACAACATAACAATTAACAACACAACATAATTTGCAAACATTAATCAAACATAAAAATTATCCAAATGTTACATGCATGAAAATTATCCAAAATATTCAAACATAACATAAAAATAAAATTATCCAAATGTTACAATCATCTAATGACTACACCCCTGCCACCACCCCATCAA
>Ga0315915_1004495_pt1 | contig 17580 bp, 8 predicted proteins | sample MpolbnodulesMG_FD_207738 | JGI IMG/M metagenome (GOLD analysis project Ga0315915, IMG submission 207738) | Medicago polymorpha root nodule microbial communities from Los Angeles, California, United States - branched nodules | ecosystem: Host-associated > Plants > Roots > Nodule | place: USA...
AGTTTGCTAAAATCAGTAAGCCACAGTAATTTTATAAAAGCTATATTTTGAAGCTTCTATAGAATCATGGTGTCATCATGAACGTAATTTTGACATATCCACCGTGATATCAAACATGCACATACACACATGTACATAAAAATCAAAGTCCTACAATTTCCATATTTTGTCATCATGGTATAAGGACTTCAATTTGCAACAAATTTTTATCATTTCTTAGGGGTAATTATAAGAATCCATGACCGATTGAGGTGTATTTCTAAGCCTAATTACGTATGGGTCTCTCTTGTGTCTCTAAAGTCAAAAACTTTTAATCTATTCCTAGCCAGGTGCATGTATAAAATCATTTATTTATCATACTTTATCCACTAAATATACTTCACTCCTATGTTGCTGTTTATTTTCCCACTTTCCTTAGGAATCAGTGTCCTTGTTCCATTGGGGGGGAAAAAATAATAGTAAAGCAGCCATCCAAAGACAAGACATAATTGATGTGTCCAAATTCTAATGCACATTGACTATGCGTTTTGAAGAGTACAATTTATGTCAGTTGGAGTATTTCAATTTTCTCTTCATAAAATGCAAGAGGGGTATGAAAGAGTAACACAATGGACTCTGCTAAAAATCTTCTGTACCTTGTCACAGCCAAAAATCATAAACACAAGTTAATATTACATAATAGTTGGTTCCTTATAAACTCTTTGATTCTACTCCTTCTCACCTTCTCCTTTTGCTCTTGTTCTTCTGATATCATATCTACTGACAAACCAATAAGAGAAGGTGAGCTTCTTGTTTCCAAATCGAAAACCTTTGCTCTTGGATTCTTCACTCCAGCAAAATCCACATCTCGCTATGTTGGTATTTGGTACAACAATTTGCCAATCCAAACTGTTGTTTGGGTTGCAAATAGAAATAGTCCAATCAATGATACTTCTGGAATTCTATCAATCGATCCAAATGGAAATCTAGTACTCAACCACAACCGTAGCACCATTCCCATTTGGTCTACCGATGTTTCATTACCACAATCACAAAGAAATAGCACCAGGGTTATAGCTCAACTATCAGATGTAGCAAACCTTGTTCTGATGATAAACAACACCAAAACTGTATTATGGGAAAGCTTTGATCATCCAACAGACACCTTGCTTCCATATCTAAAGATTGGGTTTAATAGAAAAACTAATCAAAGCTGGTTCCTTCAATCCTGGAAGACAGATGATGACCCTGGAAATGGTGCATTCACAGTGAAATTCAACAGCATTGTCAAACCTCAGTTGTTTATGTACAACCATGATTTTCCATGGTGGCGTGGTGGACATTGGAACGGAGCAATATTAGTAGGTGCGCCTAATATGAAACGAGATATGGCAATTTTGAATGTTTCTTTTGTGGAAGATGATGATAACTATGTAACCATCTCATATAACATGTTCGATAAGTCTGTCATAGCAAGGATAGTTGTTCAGCAATCTGGTTTCTTTCAAATATTCACTTGGAACAATCAAAAGAGTCAATGGAACAGGTTCTGGTCTGAACCAACAAACCAATGTGATAACTATGGAACATGTGGATCAAACAGTAATTGTGACCCTTTGAACTTTGAGGACTTTAAGTGTACTTGTTTACCAGGTTTTGAACCAAAATTTCCACGTGATTGGTATGAGAGAAGAGATGGGTCAGGAGGGTGTGTAAGGAAGAAAGGCGCATCTATTTGTCGGAATGGAGAAGGGTTTGTCAAAGTTGCAAGCTTGAAAGTTCCTGATATATCTGTGGCAGTTGCTAAAGGTGGTCTGAGTTTGGAAGAATGTGAGAAAGAATGCTTGAGAAACTGCTCTTGTGCTTCCTATGCAGTTGCTGATGTGAGTAATGGTGGAAGTGGCTGTTTGGCATGGTATGGGGATTTAATGGACATTCAAAAACTTAGTGATCAAGGCCAAGATTTATTTGTACGCGTCGATGCAGTTGAACTAGGTAAGGTATTTCCCCACTTTTTTTTTCTTTCTAAATTTGACATCGCTTTGGTGCAATTGAAATTCCTTGGACTTTTTTCTTCTTACCAGCCAAAGCCAATAACCACAAAAGAAGCAAAGGAGTCCTAGGTGAAAAGAGGTTTTCTGCAATTCTGGTTGCTTCTACAGTTGCAATTGTCCTCCTCTTCTCCTATGTGTTTTGCAGGTGGAAGAAAACAAGAAAGGGTATGTGATTTAATTTTAAGGATAATATCCTCTGTTCTTTATATTTCATTATTATTTGCAATCTCTCTTACAAAGGTGTCCTATTAGTTTTTTGTTTTCAGCTGTTACAGTAAGCCGATTCTGTCAGTATTAGTTGGTCACTTAGGAGTTATTTTATTTACTCAATTAGTTTATGCTATTGAACACAATTCACTATCATTTTCAATCAAATTCAGTTTGTTATCATATGACTATTCTTATGCTTCTACTTCTCTGAGGTGTATGATCTCTGGTCCCCTCATCCCATGATTCTTAATTCGAGACCTTCTTTTTGCATGCTATATGGTTTTCCAAAGTTATGAAAGCAATCTAAGTTTCCTTAGCAGTTTCAAATAAGGTGTTAGGAACCCATAATATGTATTGAAAACGACGAACATTATTATTGAGAAGATAGAAAGAATAGGAAAGAAAAGTCTTGTCCAAGGGTATTCCATTTAAAACAAAGCCAGTAAGCCACTGCTTTATCCACCAGAAGTTACAATAATTAATAATAATCCTCATCTATCCATGTATTCTCCTATTTATGCATGATACTTTCTAACCAATCAACTAAATTTTCTAACTAAATCCTCTTTACTCTATATCCTAACAAAATGTCTAAGTTTTGATTGAATATTGTTATTATTATTATTATTATTATTATTGATATCATTACCCTAGGGACAATAACTAAATGTATAATCAATTTTTTTTAGAGTAAAAAAGAAATATACCTATCAAAATTTGCAAGTTGATTGAAATCTTACCTCATACCATTTGTAACTTCAGATAAAATGATGCGGCAATTTAACCAAGATTCCTCTGGCGAAGAGAACGGTGATCAAAGCAACACACATCCAAATCTGCCCTTTTTCAGTTTTAAAACGATTATAACAGCTACAAGAGATTTTAGTCATCAGAATAAGCTTGGACAAGGTGGATTTGGCTCTGTCTATAAGGTAACTGAAACTCTATATTAAGCTACTGATGCAAGAAGTGAAAACATCATTATCTAAAAATGATGCAAAAGTAGTGAAATTGAATTTAAGAGATAAAAATTGCAGGGTTGCTTGGTTAATGGACAAGAAATAGCAGTGAAAAGATTGTCCAGAGACTCAGGTCAAGGAAAAGAAGAGTTTAAAACTGAAGTCAAACTTTTAGTTAAACTCCAACACAGAAATCTAGTGAGGTTGCTCGGCTGTTGCTTTGAAAAGAAAGAAAGGATGCTAGTTTATGAATACTTACCAAATAAAAGCCTAGACTTCTTTATATTCGGTATGTCTCTCTCTGTCTCATCGTCTCTCTAGCCTGAATAAACATGTATTTAGCGTATACTTCATGTCGGGTGTGCGTTCTATGGAGTCTCCATGCTCGTCCGGCATGCAACAACAATTCATAGTTTCTTTATTTTCACCGTGAGCTTGTATTTGGTATGTCTAACTCTCTCTCTCTCTCTCTCTCTCTCTCTCTAACTCTCTCACTATCAGCACATTACATGCAAGATTGCTGATAAAATAAATGAGGTACTAGTAATCCATTTTAACATGTAGATACCTTAACATGGAACAAAGAAGCTTTTCTCATCATTCAGTTACAAATTTTGAATAATCCATTTTCATAGATGTCCTTATCAAAACAATTTGGAGTCAGCTTCTACCTTTCATCATCTCAAATGCCTTTAACTTAAGAACATATGCTAAATTTAGCCTATAGAACATCAGTTCAATTTTTTAAAGAATGTAATTTGTGGCACATTTACAGGTTAACACTAGTTTTATAAGCAATTTCCTCACCGTGTGTTGCACGGGTGTTAAAACTAGTCTGTGGCACATTTTTACAGGTTAAACCTATTTCTATTCTCTTCAAAATATCTATTAGGAATTTAGGCCTTCAACAATTAGCATCATCAAACTGAAAGCTTTTCACTAAGTTGACCATTGGCCTATTTATATCTTTGTATACATGTTTTAAAATAAAGACAAGAAATTCACAGATGTTTCTATACCTCTTGTCAGTTTCCTAAATTCTATATTTTGATAGTTTCATGGTTAAGTGGAAATAATGGCTTCCTGATATATACAAAATGCAAATAAAATAAAATTTTATTTTTCTTTACTATTGCACATTTTGATAAATTTATATGAATTTAAGTTCAATATGAAATAATGTTTCCCTTCTTCAAAACAAAAAAAACTGAAACAATGTTTCCTAATATGCTCAATTTCGGGAAACTTCACTGTTATCCCCTCAGATCAAAACCAAAGGTCATCATTGGATTGGGGCAAGCGTTTTGAAATTATTTGTGGGATTGCTCGAGGTGTTTTATATCTTCATCAAGATTCAAGGCTGAAAATAATTCATAGAGATCTAAAAGCCAGCAATGTTCTCCTTGATGCTGCAATGAATCCCAAAATCTCAGATTTTGGTATGGCTAGAATATTTGGAGAAGATGAAATCCAAGCAAGAACAAAAAGAGTGGTTGGAACATAGTAGGTGTCATACCCTCATCGTATTCACCAAAATTATAAAGAAGGATCGGTAGTTTTAAAAAATTTCTAACTATTTTCTATGATTCCAGTGGATACATGTCACCAGAATATGCAATGGAAGGACGATATTCAACAAAATCTGATGTCTTCAGTTATGGTGTCATACTACTGGAGATTATTGCTGGCCAAAGAAACACACATTGTGAAACAGGAAGAGACTCCCCAAATTTAATTGGACATGTAAGTTATATAGAAAGAGGCAGCCTTAAAATTCGCCAACGATTTAACAGTGCATGATTGACTTATAAGATTTGAGTTTTGTAGGTGTGGACACTATGGACAGAAGAAAGAGCCTTGGATATTGTTGATGAAGCACTAAACCAGTCTTATCCTCCTGATATAGTTCTGAGATGCATTCAAATTGGACTTTTGTGTGTGCAAGAAAATGCCATGAATAGACCATCAATGTTAGAAGTTGTTTTCATGCTAGCCAATGAAACACCTCTTTGCCCACCTAAAAAACCAGCATTTTTATTCAATGGCAACCAAGATTTGCAAGAATCATCAACATCGGGAGGAGGATCTTCAATAAATGAATTAACAGAAACTACCATCAGTGCTCGCTAAAAGCTACCTTAATCAAATATGTTAATTTTGGTTCATATTTTTACATCGGAATTGAGTTTGTAGACATTTCTATAGAGGTTCTTGAGAACAAGTATCGTTGTCACTTTGTGATATTGTAAAATGAATAATTCGAGTATGCTCCATTTCAATAAGCTTATTAATTTGAGTTATGTTGGAGTTGGTCTTTAACACAATAAGCTTGTTGATTATGGAGACATATAACCACTGTAGAAAGCAAATTATAGATAAATGATATCACTAAATTATGATAGAAATCTAAATACTTGCTAGGTTCCAATGACACAATTTATAATTGCGTCAATTTGATTTGGGTTCAACGCCACGGATGATGAGTGAATAATGTTTGGTCAACTGATTTGCAACTTTGATGTATGAAAATATAAATATAAATGTTTAGGAAATGACATTGCTATATATCCGCAGTGACAGATTAAAACTAACGCATAAAAGGTGAACAAAAAACACATACTAAAAATGAAAAATTCTAACCTAAGATCCTCACGAGATTTCTGTCTTGGAGTCTTGAAATCAAAACTACCCTCATTTTGAAACTCTTCTATACCTTGTCTTGAATACTTTGACAGTCTATGCACTGCAATCGCCTTTCGGCTGGTCAATTTACCCTGAATCCATCATCCAAAGTAAACTTCTTAATAATTTTCCTCTGCCCTTTTTACATGAGACATTATTTTCTTAGGAAATACCCTGGCTAGTGCAACAAGTTTTGAAATGTAAACATATGTTTAAATATTTTCAAAATGCATTAAAACCAAAGGCGAAGAAGTTTGGCTACCTTGACCATGCTGTTTGAAATTGTGAAATTGTCAGCAGTTATGGAGCTAAGATCAAAACTACAATGAATTGTCAGCAGTTTGGTCAATTTGAATTGTTTGCACTGTCAAATTCCTCTATATTAGGAGAGTCGTCAAAGCTACGATGAAAGGAAGACTTGCGACCCCTTCTCAATCCTATCATCAAACAAGGAAACAAACACATCAACAGAATCAGGAATCCTCCCACAATGGCAAGTTTGATTAGTATTTAACTTACATTGTTTCCTTGATTTTACAAACCAATACACAAAAATGACCCCTAAAAATAATACCAAGCAAAGTACAAATGACTAAAACTGCGATAATTCCATTTTTTCCCGAGAGAAACCATAAGGATTTCTTTATTTGCCTGCATAAAGTGAATTTGAAACAATCAATAAAAAATAAGAATTTTGACATTTCTCCGAAGGAAAGAAATGCAGCAAATTACCTGTATTGATTCCCTAGTGAGCTAGCTGAAGATAGCAATTTACCTGGCTTTTTTATTTTATTTTTTAGATTAAAATTGAAATGAAAATGAATAAGATAATGATTCATTACATTTACAAATTCAAAAGTCGCTCAATATGATTTTAGTTTTTACTCCCGTCCCTTATTATAGAACCTCTGGCAAAAATCATACTCTCTCCGTCACTATATATAAATCTCTTATTATAATGTTTCTATTTTGTGTGTTAATATCACCAAATTGTACTTTGTTTTTATGTGTATTAAATTTAATTTTTCATATTTCAAGAGCAGTTGATAGTATTAATAAGGAGTATGTTTAGGGAAAAAAAAATAATCGCATCTTTTTTGTGGTTGTGGTAGTGTCTGGGATTCGAACTAGAACCACATATCTTGTATATATTATGCATTTATCCCTACCAACTGAGTTAAACTCACGGGGACAATCACATCTAATAATTTGAAAAAATGTTTATTTTAGAGACAAATTTTTAGTCAAATAAATGGTTATATATAGGGACGGAGGAAGTACTAATGTATTTACATTTTTCGTAAATAGAATGTAGAAGTTATTATCCCCGTGAGCTTAGCTCAGTTGGTAGGGATATTGCATTTTATATGCAGGGGTCGGGGTTCGAACCCTGGACACTCCACTTCTCCACAATTAAATTGTGTGAGCTCGACCAAAAAAAATAAAAAAAAGAAAGTAGAAGTTATTGACTTGAGAATAATGCAACTATTAGTGTACAATCATAAAAACTAATTAAGATTGCATTGATATATTATGATTCATCGTTCAATTTATCAATAAATGAGATATTAAATATTGGACTAATTTTAGTTTAGTAATGGAGGCATATATTTGTTTTAACACCATATACTAAATTCCATCTCTTATTATTGATTGGCAATATATTTTATGTTGGGCCTCTTAAAAAAAATGGCAAACTAAAAATAACCAAGTATATATTTAAATATATAAACTATATTTTAATAACTTTGAAACAATTTTTTTGACAGTGTCACTTAAGTTAACTTAGATGGAATAAACTGCATGTATAAACTTAAGTAGGGAGGTAATACTCTTATCTTTGCGTGTTCTTTACGCTGTTTTTAATTCTGTAATTTAACTTAAGCTTCACACACACGTTTAAGAGCGTCATTCATAATTCTTATGAAAGCAAATACATCGTTATGCAGTTTACTAGAAGTCTATAACTACATTCAATTTGCAAGGAAGTTTACCATTGCTAACTGCAAAGCCTAATTACTCATGGCTCAATCTGTATACTTTTAAATGTGTTACAGAGTCCTAAATCGGATAAAATATGGCCTGAGTATGTGTTTATAAGTGGGGGAAAATATTCGCCTCATCACAAACGAGTTTGTGAGGTTATGTTAAGCCCAACCACGATTTATAAGATAGTATCATAGTCTTCTCCAAAATCCACTGGACGACCTGCTATCAGGTTTCTGTATCGGGCGATCGACCATTTCTATCAACATTCCAAATATCCAGTCCAACCACGATTCTAAGAAAATGTATGTATTAATTCCTACCCACTTGCATGTATGAAAAGCATATCCTTTATTAGTTTGTTACTTTTCTTCACTGGTTTTATTTTCCAACTTTCCTTAGGTGTCACTATCATTGGTCCATTGTGTGGAAAATATAATAGTGAAGCTGGAAATTGGTGTCTTCAACGTCTAGTGCATAAGTTAGTCAAGTGACTATGAGCAGTTTAAGAGTGAAATTTGTGTCAGTTGGACAATTTCAACTTTCTCCGAATAAAAAGCAAGAGGGTTCTCAAAGATGAGGTCAATGGACTCTGCTAAAAATCTTCTCTACCTTTTTACAACCCAACAATATCATAAACACAAGTTGTCAATGATGCATAATAATTTACTTCTTAACACTTGGATTCAGCTCGTTCTCACATTCTCTTTTTGCTCTTGTTCTTCTGATACCATATCTATTCACAAAACCTTAAGAGATGGTGAACTTCTTGTTTCTAGATCTAAAACATTTGCTCTTGGATTCTTCGCTCCAGGAAAGTCCACCTCTCGCTATGTTGGAATTTGGTACTATAATTTGCCGATCCAAACTGTTGTTTGGGTTGCAAACAGAGATAGTCCAATCAACGACACTTCTGGGATTTTATCCATCGACCCGAATGGAAATCTAGTAATTCACAACAACCATAGCACCATTCCCATTTGGTCTACCAATGTTTCATTACCACAATCACAAAGAAATAGCACCATTGCTGTTATAGCAAAATTATCAGACATAGCAAACCTTGTTCTGATGATAAACAACACAAAAACTGTCATCTGGGAAAGTTTTGATCATCCCACTGATACCTTGCTTCCATATCTAAAGATTGGGTTTAATAGAAAAACTAATCAAAGTTGGGTCCTTCAATCCTGGAAGACAGATGATGACCCTGGAAAAGGTGCATTCACGGTGGAATTCAGCACCATTGGTAAACCTCAGTTGTTTATGTACAACCATAACCTTCCATGGTGGCGTGGTGGACATTGGAATGGAGAACTGTTTGCAGGTGTACCTAATATCAAAAGAGATATGGAAACTTTTAACGTTTCTTTTGTGGAAGATGAAAACTCCGTAGCAATCTCATATAACATGTTTGATAAGTCTGTCATCGCTAGGAAAGTTGTTAATCAATCTGGTTTCTTTCAAATATTCACGTGGGGAAATGAAAAGAATCAATGGAACCGGTTCTATTCAGAGCCAACAGACCAATGTGATAACTATGGAACATGTGGATCAAACAGTAATTGTGACCCTTTTTAATTTTGACGACTTTAAGTGTACTTGTTTACTTGGTTTTGAACCAAAATTTCCACGTGATTGGTATGAGAGTAGAGATGGGTCATATGGATGTGTAAGAAAGAAAGGTGCATCTGTTTGTGACAATGGAGAAGGGTTTAACAAAGTTGTAAGCGTGAAAGTTCCGGATATATCTGGGGCAGTTGCCATAGATGGTTTGAGTTTGGAAGAATGTGAGAAAGAATGCTTGAAAAATTGCTCTTGTACTGCGTATGCAGTTGCTGATGTGAGGAATGGTGGTAGTGGATGTTTGGCATGGCATGGGAATTTAATGGACATTCAAAAACTTAGTAGTGATCAAGGCCAATATTTATTTTTACGCGTCGATAAAGTTGAGCTAGGTAAGATATTCTCTACATTTCTTAAAATAAATGGTAGTATCCATTACTATAGTTTTGAAGTAAATACATGATATAAATTCACATATTTCTAGCATGACTCAGGGTGCATATCCTTATTATTGATCGCACGGTATTTTTTTTTTAGTTAAAAAAAAAAAACTTAATTTGATAAATAAAAAAAATCAATTTGAAAGCACCAACACATCGTGATGCTCCTTCTTTGCATCCTGAAAATTTGATGTTCTCCAACGCATCCACTTGTTGGTTAGTACCCCATATATGGATTGCAAATTTCATGAGATTGATCCCAATTAGAGGAAACTAGTGAAACTAGGGTATTTTAGATGAGTTTTCACTTTTCAACGATTGAAAGGATTTTAGGTGTCGAAATTGAGTGTTTGAAATCGAAACAGGTGAGGAGAAACATCATTTTATAGAATCTGATTTTGAACTTAGAATATAGTTTCAATTGATCACATGGAAAACCCTTTAAATTAAACTGAGAAGAAACGTGATTTCATCAAACTTTGGTGTGTTGATGGCAGATTAGTATAAAAAACGAGTTGCAATCAGATGGGTTGCGGGAGAGAAGATCACACGAATTAATTTAGTTAATAATTACATACCATTGGATCAAACATAATAAGTGGTTGTGATTTGGTGTCAACGAATCCGTCGACACCTGGCAGGTGTCAATGGATCCTGATAACAACAATTAGACATTTATACACTAAAACTATAGTAATGGACACTGCCATTTATTTTAGAAAATGAAGAGGATCTCTCGTCTATTCCCTCCTCCTGTTTTTTTCTTCTAAATTTGACACCACTTATGCGTAGTTTAAACTTCTTTGGACTTGTATCTTTATATCAGCTAATTACAACAAAAAAAGCAAAGGAGTACTTGACAAAAAGAGGTTGGCTGCAATTCTGGTAGCTTCTGTCGTTGCAATTGTCATCTTCCTCTCCTGTGTAAATTACATGTGGAAGAAAAAAACAAAGGGTATGCGATTTTTTTTTAACAAGCTAAAATGAATTATATTAACAATAAAAGTGTTCCTCATAACACAAGATAATATATCCCCAGTTATATTTTATTAGTAGTTGTAATTTGGTTCTGACTTACAAAAAGTGTCCTATTTATTTTTCCCTGTCACAAGCCACATTCACATATATTTTACAGCAACAGTTGATATTAACCATTGTTTTCCATTTCTAAAATTAACAAACAATGTTTTTGTGTTGCTATGATTGTACTGCTACAACCTTGAGAACCACCACAAGACCAATTTACCACTGCCGCAGAGCAGCAACCCACGTGTTCCTCCATTCCAAACTCACTTCAACATCAGCAAGACCTAAACTGACACAAGATCCTTCGATTCTTTACAACAGAAACAATTTTCTACTTACATACATTTTCAGAATCCATGCACACAAACACAAATTCAATCTTCTTCATTCAAACAGAGATATGCTTTGGGGTTCAAATACCACTGCAAAATTTAGTAATTGAAGCCTTTAGTTTTCTTTTGTCAACCATTCCCACGTTATCTTTATTTCCTCCACTTCTGCGTCAATTAATATTTCCTTATGACAAAACACCACACAGTTTCGCTCCTTCCTAAGCTAGGAAATCACACGGGACAACACATTCCTACATGATTTGCAACCGCTTAGCAATCCAGAAAATTGATCGAGTTGTATGTCCATATTGTTATGTAGTGTAGAATGAACACCCAAGTTCCTAACTGATTGAATATTACATGCCAAACACTCAAGAAGATTAAGCATTCTTAAAACAAATGCTGCTGAACTGTCTCTACCACACCACACCCCCAATACATAATAGTGCATCACTATGGAGCACTCCCCCTTTAGTTTTCATTTAGGAACGTATACCACAAAAATAATAAGGCTTTAAAGGGGACCAATTTATGCCAAATTCTTTTGTCATTTGGATATATTATGTGTGCCAATCCAGACTAAGTATTTGATAAGGAAATTTGTATCAATGTTAGACAAACAATCTCTCCAAATTTCCTTATCAAATGCTAATAATGTTTTAATGTTTAAGTTTTGATTGAATATTATTATTAGTATTATTATTTTTGTTATCATTGTGCAAAACTAACAAAATGTATAATCTAAGATTTTTTGAGAGCCAAAAAGAATTATACCCTTCAAAATGTGTGAGTTGATTGAAATCTTACCTCATGTCATTTGTAACTTTAGATAAAATGATGCCGCAAATAAACCATGATTCCTCTGTAGAAGAGAACGGTGTTCCAAACAACATACATCCAAATCTACCCTTTTTCAGCTTTAAAACGATAATGACAGCTACAAAAAATTGTGATCATGAGAATAAGCTTGGACAAGGTGGATTTGGCTCTGTTTACAAGGTGAGTGAAACTCTACATTAAGCTACTGATGCAAGAAGTGACAACATCATTCATCTCTTTATATTCATTAAAATCACATCAAAGAAAAATGATACAGAAATAGTGAAATAGGATTTAAGAGATAAATATTTCAGGGATGCTTGGTTAATGGACAAGAGATAGCAGTGAAAAGATTGTCGAAAAACTCTGGTCAAGGCAAAGTAGAGTTTAAAAATGAAATTACACTTTTAGTTAAACTCCAACACAGAAATCTTGTGAAGTTGCTCGGCTGTTGCTTTGAAAAAGAAGAAAGGATGTTAGTTTATGAATACCTACCAAACAAAAGCCTAGACTTCTTTATATTCGGTATGTCTCTCTCTGACTCACTCATTGTCTTTCTGACCTGAATAAACTTGTATTTACACAAGCCTGAAGCATAGTGACTTAATGTAACCTGTAATGTTCGAGCTTATGCTAATTCTGGCTTATAGCTACTTAATGTAACCTGTTTTAAAAAAAAAGCTCCTCAATGCAACAAATTCAAACTTCACATAATTGTAAACAATCAACATTAGTTAAATTTTTTACAGGTCAGACCTATTTCTGTTCCCTTAAAAATATCTATTAAAAATTTAGGCCTTCAACATTAAGCAGGACATATCATCAAACTTGATGCCTCTCGCTAACACTAAGTTGACCATTGGCCTATTTATAGCCTTGTATACATGTTTTAAAATAATTACAAGAAATTTGAAGATGTGCCTATGATAGAAAATTAGCAAGTGTACTAACTTATATCGAAGTAATAAAATTTATAAGATTCGTATCCACAGGGACTGTTTCAACTTCTACTCGGGAATGTCATTATCATTAAGGATGTTGTAAAATGGGGGGTGCACTGAGGCAATTGGTTTAGATTGCAAATGTAAATAAAATGGTTAAGGAAAAATTGGTTTAAGAAATAATATTGAGAGATGACTAGGTTAATCAATTCATCTTTTCATCACTCATTAGCAACTTGTTTCTTAAGTTTACGAACGCTATAAAGTTAACGACAAATTAACAAAATAGCTTAGGTCAATCCCTTAATCCTAAGCCCTCTTTCCTGATTATAATTTCCTAATTCCTCAGGTGAACCTATATTCATTCAAGGTTTAAACACGTTAATTTAAAAGTCACAACCTAACAACGTTCCATCCCTAGATTGTCCGTTAAGTTGAACAGTATAAATATGTCAGAGTTAAACGTTGGTGTCAGCAGTCATCTAAGCTCTAGAATCGATTATATTGGGTCAGAATCATAAAAGCATTAAGAATGACTTATACTGAATAAACTAGAATGTCATTCATAAATATTAAGAGTTACAGGTTACATAAACATGAGCTAGAACAAAATCATCTCTTAACCTAATTACAAAGGATCTAGTTACTCATGGCTAAAGCACAAATAACTAATATGAAAGAAGGATTCATTACATGAAATTGGTAATCGGATATGAGTTTTGATGGTCTCCACCTTCTCTCCAGATCTCCAGCTCTAAAAGTCAGTTTCTTTCTCCAAAATTTCCCCCACTTCCTTCAGAAAACAACTTCCCTTTTATAGGAAAATTCTCAGATACGCTAAATTCGTACTCCGATGCTGTAAATCGAAGCACAATTGCTTCATTAAACTCATATCCCAGCTAGAGTGTCTGCCAAAGCGTAGCCCGATTTGGTTCCATCGGAGCACAATTTTTTACGAAACAAAATATCTCAAATTTGTTGTAAAATCGTAGCCCGATGCTGTAAATCGAAGCACGATTTCTTCTTTGCTTGTCAATATCGAATGTGTCATTTGAAGCTTCTATCTCATGCAAAATCACCTGAACTCAGCTCAAAAGTACATAAAAACCAAAATAAAAGTATGTATGACCTAGTGTCATCAGCCTATACTCCTTGTTATGCACAAGATGATTAATGATCCGGCATATGATCTAATTTCCTATACTCATTGACAGTTTCCTAAATTCTATATATTCATTGATATTTTGATAAGTTTCTATAAAGTTAAGCTCGATTTGCAGTTAACTTTTCTTAATATGTTCTGTATTTGTAAACTTAAACTGTTCAACTCAGATCAAAACCAAAGGTCATCATTGGATTGGGTAAAGCGTTTTGAAATTATTTGTGGGATTGCTCGAGGTGTTTTATATCTTCATCAAGATTCAAGGCTGAAAATAATTCATAGAGATCTAAAAGCCAGCAACGTTCTCCTTGATGCTGCAATGAATCCCAAAATCTCCGATTTTGGTATGGCTAGAATATTTGGAGAAGATGAAATCCAAGCAAGAACAAAAAGAGTGGTCGGAACATAGTATGTGTCGCACACTTATATCACGAAAATATACAGATGGATATGTATTTTTATGATACTCTAACCATTTTGTATAATTGCAGTGGATATATGTCGCCCAAATATGCAATGGAAGGAAGATATTCAACAAAATCTGATGTCTTCAGTTATGGGGTCTTACTACTGGAGATTATTGCTGGCAAGAGAAACACACATTGTGAAACTGGAAGAGACTCCCCAAATTTAATTGGACATGTAAGTTATATATAATAAAAAGAATAGCCTAAAAATTGGCCAACAATCTAATGATGCATGACATGACATATTTTTTTAAAAATTGTGTTGTGCTTTTATAGGCGTGGACACTATGGACAGAAGGAAGACCCTTGGATATAGTTGATCCAGAACTAAACCAGTTTTATCCTCCTACTACAGTTATGAGATGCATTCAAATTGGACTCTTCTGTGTGCAAGAAAATGCAATTAATAGACCATCAATGTTGGAAGTTGTTTTCATGCTATGCAATGAAACACCTCTGTGCCCACCTCAAAAACCAGCATTTTTATTCAATGGCAACCAAGAGTTGCAAGAGTCGTCAGCTTCACGAGGAAGATCTTCAATAAATGAAGTAACAGAAACTACCATCAGTGCTCGCTAAAAGCTACCTTAATCAAATATGTAAATTTTTGGTTTATACTTTCACCTTGGAATTGAGTTTGTAGACATTTCTAGAGTTTCTTGAGAAACAAGTAAGTCACTTTGTGGTACTGTAAAATGAATAATTTGAGTATGTGTCCATTTCAATAAGCTTATCAGTTGGAGTTGGTTTTTAACACAATGCTTTAGATGTAATATACAGACCTATAAATGCTCTATAGTCGCAGAGATAGGTACAACAAATAGCCGAATTGCGTAAACGATCGTGTTTCATTGTCTTGTAATTTTTGTTTTCTTCAAATTAAAATTATGAAAATAATCATCGAAAAGCCAAGGAAATGAAATCAACTAATATGTCATTTGAGGCCAAAGAATAGTAGTAAAATTCTAAAAGGTAATTACTCATTGTAAATCCTTTAAAAAAAATCATAGTGGATCAATCTTTGTCATTCAATATTAAAAACTAACTAATAAATACGTCTATTGCAAATATAGTCATCATCAAAATAACAATGTAAAAATTAAATTTCACATGGAAAAGAGTTTAATGTATATAAACCAACCGTGTAAAAAAGTTTTACACCATCGTTCAAAAAGAAACCATCATATTGTCATGTTTGTATATTTTATAACCGATTTTTAAAAATAAGTTAAATATATTTTTCGTCTATACAAAATTATTAACTTTCGTTTTTTGGACCCATGAATGTTTCAATTCCTAAAAAAAAAAAAATGCATGGAAATTTGGATCCTACTCTTAATTCAACATATATTTTGATTGAATTTTTAGCTTAGAATATTATAAAAAGTTCCTCTGAACAAATGAGCATAAAAATTGATTTTTAGGTTGACGTTTTTTTCACTTTTATCATGAATTTGTAACGTTTCATAATCATATTTAATTCATGTGATGTTAAAAAAAAATGAATATTTTATGAGTTTAATGGTGCTTTGCACACACGACCAATCAAAACATTTTATCACGAAAATTAAAAATATTAATTGATGTGACACTTCTAAATATTTTAATTTTTTTTGACAAAACTTCTAAATATTTTAATATCTGTGTGCAAAATTATTTTGAACCGTCTATCCACCACTATTAATTGACTTTTTATAATGTTCTAATCTATTTGCAAAAAATCACTAAAAAAAAATTTTAGGAAAAAAATCGCTAAAATTTTTAAAAGTCGAGATCCGTTAATTTTCACTTTACTCGGTTAAAAAAAATTAATCATTAACAATATCAAAAAATTTGTTGCAAAAACCGTCATACCTTCTCAGTCGAGATCCAAGCCGCGCTGCTTTCAATGTTCCCTCCACTCTCGCTTATGTCGGTGAATCATCATTAGAGCTTTCTCCATGTATCGCACCTCACGCCATTTCCAATGTTCAGGTACGGGTTGCAACCATGTGGAACACCGTGTTCTCTCGACACAACACGTGCTGCATGACAGAGAATACGCCGGCGACTGATACACCTCCCTTGCCGAACATTTCCTTCACAAAGATCACTCAGAAGAACGAAGCACCGGCAATCACAGCATGACAAGTTAGTGTTGGTAGTTGGTACAATCGACAAGGGTAATATTGTAAACTTCAAATAACTAACTATATATTTAAATGCTACAAGTTCATAGGTTCTCTAAAAAAAAAAAGTTTTCATAAGTTTTTTATTTTTATTTTTGAAGGAATAAGTTATTTTTAAAAAAATATGGTTGGATTGAGTTAAAAAAAATCCCAACTTGCACACTACCCATTTTTTCAATCCAATTATTACTCCTCCCAAACCAAACATCCCAACGATATTTACGGAGGAAGAGAGGATGGGATATTGATTGGTGGGGAAAAAAGAAAATCAAAGTGTGAGTATGGCTTGTGTTTGGTGGATTGCGGATTGTGTTTCATTTTCGTGGGTTTGATTTTTTATTGGAATTTTGGGTTTTGATGGAGGAGAATGTTAAAAACAAATTGGTTTTGAGTGTGAAACTCAGATCTAATTTTTAGGATGTTTTTGGTGTTTTTTTTTTTTTTTTACAAAGATGAAGATATGAATGTTGGGATGAAGATCTGGGTTTGGAATTTATAATTAACTTATTAATTTATGTAGTAAAAATTAAATAATAAATTATTTTATTTAATGATTTGGAGTTGCCATGTAATCATTTAACTACGACACAAGCATATTTCACATAGTTGGATGGAAAATGACTACGGTGCAAACGTTGACCGATTTAAAGGACTAATTTAAAACTACAAAATGCTTAAATGACCAATCCGGTATAAACGTAAAACATAAAGACCTTGGGAGCTATTTGACATATATATATATATATATATATATATATATATATATATATATATATAAAAGATTTTTTG
>Ga0315915_1004497_pt1 | contig 17578 bp, 10 predicted proteins | sample MpolbnodulesMG_FD_207738 | JGI IMG/M metagenome (GOLD analysis project Ga0315915, IMG submission 207738) | Medicago polymorpha root nodule microbial communities from Los Angeles, California, United States - branched nodules | ecosystem: Host-associated > Plants > Roots > Nodule | place: USA...
TGTGAATCACAGTGCAGAATTAAATCGCTCTCCTAAATGAGATCTGTGTCTTTTTCCATCTGAAATGCACAATTGATGATTGATAACCCTGGAGACTTTGTATATTTTGCACGAGTGTTGGAGTGATTTTGTTAATGTTGCAACTTGTGTGTTATTATTAACCATTGAATTTTAGCTCACATTTGCTGAGGATTCTGGAACACCGGTGCTGTTTCATTTAAACTTCTTTTCACATTATCTGTGAATGAAGAAAGACTTAACTGTGGATTGCATTTGCAGTAGCTGGTATTTCGAGCAAATCTTCAAGAGCCTCATTAGTGTGGACACTTGGTAGCAAAAATTCTTCTGGAAATGACAGGGACTCTAGGCATTATCAGAAGGTTTTACCACTCTTGTCTCCATGGAAAAGAACAACATATTTAAGAAGCTTCATTCATAATTCTGCTTCAAGCTTCAATAGTTGTTCCTTATCTGCAGTCGGGTACTTATGCATATGTTACTGCTTCCTCCATGTTTTCCGCTCTTTAATTTGGTTGTGTTCCTCAATGATATTCAATTGCAATTGTTAATTGATGTTTGTCTTTCAGCAAGAAATTGCTTCTGTTGAGAAAGAGGGATACTGTATACACCAGGTCGACCCGTGGGTTTTCTCTTTGGAAATCCAAAGTTTTAGGCATTGGTGGGTCTAGTTTAAAGTGGTCAAAATCTATCGAGAAGCACTCAAAGAAAGCTAATGAGGTTAGTCTGTATTTTGATACTATGATGCTTTTCCATGAAGTTTCCTTTTGTAAGTTATTAACAATTATTCTTTTAATTTCTCATTATCATTTTAGGAAGCCACACTTGCTGTTGCTGCAGTTGAGAAGAAGAAGAGAGAGAAGAAAGACCCAGCTTGTGTTGGTCCTCAAACAAAGAGTAGGAAGAATTCTTTCCAGAGCTTTTGTCATATCAAGCCTGCCTTTTCTTTTTTGCTATTATTATTAAAACATCTTTATGCTTGCTTATATAAAAAAAGACATCTTTATGCTATTAGCTACCATTGTGTTACTCTGACTTTGGAAGTAGCGGTTAATTGTGTAGGAGAACGTATATTTCGGGTTGGTACAGTTCGATACAGAATGGATCCTTCCAGGCGGACACTTCAGAGGATTTCAGGTGAATTGGATTTTTACATTTCTTAGCATTTTATGTCACAATGGCTCTGATCAAACTATAAAAACACGGCTGCTATTGACTCCTCCGTAAAGGGTTTGTTAGTTGAGTGATCAATAAATTTTTTGAATTGAGTCTGTGTAAATGAGTATGATGATGGTTAAGGTGCAGGAATAAACTGTAGATCCATCATTCATGGAAGTTGGAAACTTCACAATTTTTCTTACAGCTGATTTTGTATACGATACTCCACAAAAATTTGTTCGCATGATGTTGTTTGATTCTATGTTTTTTCAAGGGGAGGTTGTAATACTGTAACGTTCAATTAAACTAATTAAGTTCCTTCCTTTTGCTGCAATGCTGGGGATATTAGTATTGCCTTTATGGTCATTAATTTATTTTCTGCCTGCCCTTTTTCTGTTTTTATATTGTTTTGACTTGTTTTTCTCTCTTTTTCCAAGCAAGTTTGACTTGTTTTGACCTATTTTTTGAAGCAAGTTATTGATCTTACAAAGTTTCGCATAATTTTCTTTGTAGATGATGAATCCCTGTCCTCTGCCTCAATCGATACAAGTTTGGTTTCCAGAAGAGGTTACATTCCAAGGAGATTAGTGATAGGAAATGATGAGTAAGTACATTGTTCTTTTTCATTGAGTTTAATATCTTTTATGATTGGGTCAAATTTCATTGATGACATCGTCGATAGTCTTCTATAACCAGTCCCTATGCAGAAAGTAGGTGAATTAGAGGAGATTACACGCATGCACACACGCACACACACGTATTTCAGTTCAATTGATCCTTGCAAAGATTATTCGAGTTATTGTCAATATATTTGCAGATATGTTCGAATTGGCAATGGAAACCAACTTATCAGAGACCCAAAGAAACGAACTCGGAAATTGGCAATTGAAAAAGTTAGATGGAGCTTGCACACTGCCAGACAGCGGTTGGCTCGTAAGCAGAAGTACTGTCAGTTTTTCACAAGATTTGGGAAATGTAACAAGGATGGAGGGAAGTGTCCTTACATTCATGATCCCTCAAAAATTGCTGTCTGTACTAAGTTCCTGAATGGTTTATGTTCATCTCCAAACTGCAAATTGACTCATAAGGTTTTGTATATATATGGGGTCCAACGAATTGAATGTGGTCGCTACATTTGCTGATCTGCAAAATAAATAGAGTTTAATTGATTTTTTGTGCAGGAAAAAAACAAAAAAACGAAAAGGAAAAAAAAAAAGTCAGTCCCGCCAATTGGAATGGCGGGAACGAAAAAAAATAAAAAATAAAAAACGTCACATTGTGTCAGCCTGTGACCGGCTGACACGTGTTAGGCAGGAGCTTATTCCTGCCATTTGAAACGGCGGGAATGAGGAAAACGACAAAAAAAATCCCAAAAAATGAAAGTGGGTCATTTTGGAATTTTTTTTTCAAAGGGGGTCAGACTTGAATTTTTTTTTGACATTAGGGTCAGAAAAAAAATTCACAAAGATAATGTTGGGGTCCACCAAGTCGATAAAAGCGATTGATAACAATGTGATGCATGGTCTTGCGAAAAAAAAATTTGATGCATGTTTTATTATGTCTTTTTTTTTTTACAACATAAATATTAGTCTCGTTATTTTATTTATTGAAGAAGTAGTTTCGTTATATTGAATCTAATTTTTCCCTATAAAATTGACTTGTAATATAAAGAATGTCACTATTTATAAATTATATGTCCATTTTTATTGTGAAATTGGAGTTTTTATAAATACAATACCAAGGAAAGGGGCGAGAGTCTTTAAATCTAAATTTAGAAAGAAAAAAAATTGTATCGTTAATGATAAATTAATACATAAAAATATCCACAGAAAATTGATAGTTACCTTTGAAGTTTCCTCTTTTTTTTTATTATGATTTATTTGGACTTAGAATTTTTAACACCGCTATAATTTTAGGTTTAATTCAAGTTTAAAATCTCTAGTTAGATTAAAAGAGATTCCAACCATTTCAATCAAGTGTTTTTGGGACAAATTGAAACTAAGTTGTACATTTAATCATTGTTTTTGTTTGCATTGAAAATATATTATAAGCAAAATTTCTATTTTGCATACATTGAATAAATTATATATTTAATCTGTAATAAAGACTAGATACATTAGGGCTTTTAGCCCTCTTTTTTCAAAAAAAAAAAAAAGATTAGATACATTAATTATTCAATATATCTAAAAAATAAAGTTTTACTTATAATAATAACCGGATTGATCAGTTTTCAACAATCCACAATCTTACTTAACGGCTAACGGTCTTTAGAGTTGTTAAGAAATCTACAACTAAGGAACATGATTTCTTCATTGACGTGTAATCATTTGAAATTAGGGGGAGGACTTATTAAAAAAAATTAAGTTTGGATAACAAATACCATTTCTGATGACTAACGTGCTCTCGATTCCGTCTTTTTTTTTTTTTTTGTCCTGCTATTGCACTATTGTGTACATATATTTTACTATATTTCTGTGTAATTTTGATTACGATATACTTTCATACACTTATCATGAAGGCAATGTATACAGTGTCTCCTCAATTCCGAGGTTCAAAGCTAATGCAAGATAATTTCTTCATTGCATCATTCCTGTCACATTCCCTGCATTTTTTTGTCCAAAAAAGGAAACTTTTAAGCCGTGGATCAATTGTGTTTAACTAACTTTGTGATTTCCTCCCCTAGTGAACAAAATTAAACTACACCATGTAATATGCTTGAGATAAGTGTCTCAAATTATAAATGGTTGGACTTTGAGTATGTCTTTGTCTATAGTTAAAGTAGTATGTATTTATCTATAATATAAAATATAAAATGAAAATATGAAATAAAAACTGTCAAAACAATATTTAAAAAATAGTTCAAAAAGATTTTTCAACAACTGAAAATATTACTAGGATGAGTCTGAGTCATTCTCTTGAAGATATTTCGTGACACCATTCAAAATTATGACAACAAACTATCAATCACGACGTCCTTGGGATACAACAGCACAACTGCAACTGTATAGTCATACTGCGATGTAGGATCCGTTCTTGAATATACCCTTAAATATGATGTTAAGACCACTCTAATATGATTACTACCACTCTAGTATGATTACTAAGATGACTATAATATGGTACTAGAAACATTGTAATATGATATTATGATCACTTCTTAACCGAAGTGATAATGATATTATGTCCACTCCTAAATCGAAGAGACAATGATATTATGACCACTTTATGACATTACTATGACCACTCCTAAACCAAATGGACAATGGTACTAAAATCACTTTAATATGGTATTGAGACCGCTCATGAACTGAAGGGACAACGTTTCTTTGAAGAGACTAAATTTTTTAGACGGGATAAAATTACTTTGAAGAGACTAAATTTCTCATAAGGGAAAAATTATCGAACGGACAACATAAAAATATGAAAAGTGATCCAGAAGTGCGTCGAACACAACAGGGAGAAGAGAGAAAAAGTTTTGTATAACCCAATAAAACTCTTTGTGTAAAGAAAAGGGAGGATGAAACACCACTTATATAATGTTGAAAACTAATAAGGCGTGTAAACTAAAAGATACGAGACGTTAATTTTTTTTTTTTCTCTTCAAATTATCCTCATAATACACTCTGCTATCCATAATAGGACTCTAGAGTTTTTATTTACAATTAAGAGGTCTATGTTATAAAAAAACACAATTAAAAGTTTGGATAATGAATACCCTTTCTGATGATTTTTTTTAGGACCTTTCCGATGATTTAGTCTTATATTTCTCTTAGCGGATATATTTTATTCCAAACCACTTATATATACGAACTTCGCTGTCTTCACTGACTTTCAACCAATAACCGATCATATATGGTGATAAGAACTATATTTCAAAATGTTTATTCTTAATAATTGGTTAAAACAATACGTAAGGAATTATCCAAAATTGAATTATTCAACCAATTGGTTTTTTTATACAAATATTCAACCAGTGATTAATTAGTAATACTACATATTGCATATATAATTCTATTATTGTACCTGTTTACTTTTAGTCAATGATGATTGAGCGCGGCCTAAACCTTGGATAGTGAAGATTATATAGTCTCCCTTTTTTAAATAAATAAAATAAAATTTGAGGCAAAATGTAAAAAAAATATCGTCTCCAATGTACTCTTACGTGATGAAATCATTATTTTTATTGGTTGGTCTTTCGTGCTGTCGTCACCCAATTGGGCGTGGAATTAAGTTATTGCAGAAAATGAGTAATGTATACTAGGGTATTGTTCTGAGTGAATTATTTTAGATATAATGACTGATGTCATATTTTTTTTAACGTCCGTTTGGTTCAACTGATGAAGAGAATGAGAGCGGATTTAATGGAGGGAAGGGAGATATATTAATTAAATAGATATTTAGTTTAAGATAGAGGAAGAGAGGGAAGTGGAGAAATTTTAATGAAATACATGTTTGATTTACAATGGAACGAAAGAGATTTTATAATCAAATTACTTGTATAACCCTCAATCTTAAAACAATCTCATGAATTTGAAATTATTCACTTCACCAAAAATTAAACATAAAAATTCAATCATAAAAAACTTCTAACAAAATATTAGGTATTCATAAATATTAGAGTAGTTCCAAACAAACCTAACACAATATTAAAATATTCATAAATAAATATTGATAGAATTTTTTATCCTTATAATCCATCTATTATTTACTAAATTAAATTCTATATAAATATGTAAAAGAATTTATTAAGAAATGTTTTAATATACATTCAGTTCAATTATCCAGGATTGCATGCGTCTGTTGTGCACAAATCTTGCGAACTCTAATGTAAAGTTCATCAAGAAACAATTAAATGAAGCTACTCATAGTTTATTCAGGGAGGCTCCATCCTTATCTAATTTCCATATTTTCTGTAACATTCCCGTAAAAAATATAATACAAGAAAAAAAAAGAATACGTTAACAGGAAAATAAAATCTCATCAAAAAAATACGTAATAGAAAAGAACCGGAAAAAAGGATAGCAACTTAGAAACAAAAGTGCATGCAATAAGCAATAGACAATATATTGAAACCGGAAAACACGTAATTCTTAAGTTTTTAGGAAGAACGATTTTGACATTTTAAAGTAAATATGAGGATAATTATGTGAATGTAATTAAAATTTTATTAACTCTTCTATCCTTCCATCCCCTCCCCTCCAAAAAGTGCTTTCCTCCGCGTTCAGAGCTTGATTTTTGAAGTTATGATTTAATTATATGGTCATGCGCACTTAAACACGAATTAGAGTACTCAATTGTACTTTCATACATTGTTATCATTTGTTATCATCAAAATCTTGGAGAAATTGTTCCAAAATTCACTTTGGTTCAACACACGGTACCGAGGGTTTCTTTTGGCTAAGGAGATAAAATTTCAAGAAGTTATTTGCCACAATCCTCTCCATTGTGTTCGTTTCCTAAGGCTTTGTTTGGATGCAAAGAAAGTTAAAGGAAAGATTGTCTAAGGAAAGAAAGAGAGTAGAAAGTAAGAAGATTGTTTTGGTTGTTTAGTACAAGAGAAAGTGGAATAGATAGTTGAAGGAAAGAAAGACCTAAATTTAGTAATTGACATAAATACCCTTAATCAAAAATAATATGTTAGTTTATATAAACTAATTGTCTATAGTTCATTGGAAAAATAAAATGTATCATAAAACAATTATATGTACTAACAAAATGTCAAGCGGTTAATTATTTAAAAAAAAAGTTAGCAGTGAATTGAAAAAATAAATAAAAAAGACAACAATTGGAGTAGTAAAATGAATAAAGAACAAATAATAAAAGTAAGGGCAATCTGGACATTTTAAACAAAACACTTGAATTCCTCGAGCATTCCGTGCATATGTGGGAGGAAAGATTTCCCGCATAAATTCTTTCTTTCCTTACATTTTTTAGAGACTTCCAAACCATAAAAAGTCATTCTTTCCCTCACCTTTCTCTCCTCATCACTTTCTTTCCTTTGAAACAAACATACCTAGATGAGCAACTATCACATTCTATAAATATGCTAAGTAAATTGAAGACATCAATGATCTTTTTAACTTTGACCAGCTAGCTTTTCATTGCTCACACCTTCCGATAAAGGATTAACTGCATATTTCCTAACTAAGCTTAATGCTTCTACTACCTTGAAGCTTGGTGCTTCTACTACCTTAAGAAATGATATAGTATAACATTATTTTTACTAAAATGCAGTGTCATTTTTTTCACATACATTTAATCTTTTGCCATATTCTCAATTTATTGTATATTTTTTTATAAACATTTCAACAAATATAGCGCTACATGACTGGATGTCTCAACAAATATTTTTTATTCCAATTTTTATGTTTCATAAGGTTTGGAAAAGTCAAACAAGCTATTGAATGCAAACATTTGACCATTTAAAAATATAGATTTAGCTAACAAGTATTCCAAGGTACTCTTTAAGCATTTTAAATTAAGTAATTATTATTATCTTGTCAAATAGTTTAATTTTCAATGTATCAAATACACAGTTTTCATAAAAAAATTACATTTTAAGGTCCTTAAAGAATTCCTTAAAAGCACTCGTTAAAATTTTCTTTAAAAGAATATTACGTGCTATTTCTTCTTTTTTTTGAATAATAAGTAGGAAAAACCTTAAAAGTTTGATAGTAAAAATATGGTTAAATATGTTTTTCTTCTCTATAATTTAGTGAATTTTGATTGTAGTCCATAAAAAATAAACTGCACGTTTTCATTCTCTAAAAAAACTTTGTTTAGTTTTTTTTTACTTAATAACCAATTTATGTTCGTTTCAATGTCAACATTGTGATCATTTTATGTTTAAAGCAAGGTTTTACAATTCGAGAGTTTATCTCAACTCGTTTTGCTTAGGTAAACTTGACTCGAGAACTCATACAAGTTTACCTAAAATTAAAATTATATAAAATTTATTATATGCATGGCATATATAAACTAATATAATATTGTAAACAAGTCAATAGTGCAAAGTATGACTTAATTACAAAGACAAATTATACCAAACTACCATAATAAAATGTTATGCTCAACTTAATATCAAAATACAAAAATTAACGCACAAAATCATAAGTTTCATAAGTCTCTAAGTTTAAGTCATCCAGAAAACCAACCAAAAAAGCAATTTCACAAATTTCTAAAGTTGTTAATAAAACTATCTAAAAAATAAACTAGTTACTTTCTTCAAAAGGTCAACAAGCACCACCACCGCAACCCTTTCCGACGTCGAAATCTGAATTTCCACTGTCGGAATCGCAAACCTAAGTGGTATGTGCTCCCCTGTTCATGCTTTGAGAACTCAGAGAAGAAAGAAAAAGAAACGTTTCATTTCAGGAACAATGTGTTACTGTAAAGGTAATTATTCAGTAAACGTTTCAGTCTTTGAGCTTGTAGAAAATGAATTGGGTTTTGAAAAAAATGGGCCCAAAAACAGGGCCTTTTTTATTTTATTTTTTAGATATAAACTCGTAAAACTCGATCGAGTTTACAAGAGTTTACAGAGTGTTAACTCGGTCAAACTCGCCAATTCTTCCGATTTTAGCAGAAATTGAGTTTACCTCCAAGTTAACAGGATTTTGGTACCTAAAAACTTAAGCACGGTAAACTCAGAGAGTTAACACTCGATTTGCGGAACATTGGTTTAAAGTGTGTCAAGAATTTTGTCCTTAATAAGAAATTTATTATATTTTTGTCCCTACCAACTAAGTTATCTTCACACAGACTCATGTTGTTTTTAAAATTAAAATTGTTTATTTATTAGTAACAATGGATTTTTTTTAAATTTATAAAATTATTTAACTACTTATTAAATTTTAATTATCTTTTTAATTTATTGCATTTAAAAATATTGAGAATAAATTTTAGATAAACATATGTAATTGTTTCATAAGGGTAATTTCAAGTCCCCGTGAGCATAGCTCAGTTGCCAGGGACATGCATTATTATATGCAGGGGCCGGAGTTTGAATCCCGGACACCCCACTTATTCACCTTGAAAAAGGTGAATTCTATCCACTTGGCTACTTGACAAAAAAAGAGTATTTCAAAATTTGAATATGTATTAATTTATCATGTCACTATCAAGTGTGTGTATCAAATACATGAAGCGGTATAATGATCGTAATGGTATGAGATTAAAAGGTGTGACCCAATTAGCATCTGGATCGTCCAACAACTAAGTCCATTAAGAATATGACATGAAGACCTAACAGATGAGCTAGATCCAAGTCCACCAAGGTAATCACCAAGCTTCACAACATAATGCAGAACATGATCTTGCCTCATGATCCACCTTAAGAGTACACTATGTTTCGGAACGACATGCAACACATGATAAGAACCTTTTAGGACGTCTTAAGAACCACCTCGTTTCTACCTTAGAAATAAATGGAGCGCCTGCACTCCACCGTCTTAAGTAAAACAAACTTTTTGATAGCTATCAACTTATTCCTACTTACAAGGATCAAATTTGAATTAGATAGGTGTCCTTCGTCTATCTCGAATTCAGTTACCTTAAACAAACTGAAATATCTCGTAACAAACTACACCAAATCGCAGGAGGAAAGATAAAAACACGATGTAGCATATCATCATAATACACCCGTATAAATAAGTAAATAACAGTCTCAACGTGTCTTTTACAGGAACACACCCCGCTGCTTTGAGAAGGAGCATATATCAATATAATCACATACGTGTTTGATTCGTGCATAATGAATATGTAAAAGGTGTTCAAGTTTCAAATAAGGGTTTCAAAGAAGGGTTATAATCTTCTTTTTTGAGGGAAGGGTTATAATCTTGTTGTTTCTAATGTCCACCAAGCGAAAAATATGGAAATAAATTCCCGACATTAAATGAAAGAGCTCTAATATATGTATCCACCAACCGTAAACTATGGAAATAATCGACTGCCACGAACGAACCAGATTTGTAATCAAAGAGGGTTTGATTTTTTCTCTTCTTTTGTTTGTTGATAAAATAATCGAAGAGGGGTTTGATTTTCTTCTTCTTCTTTTTTTTGTTGATAAAAGATGGTTTGAATTTGATTAATGTGTTTTTCATACATGTGTAAAATGTAAAGTTGTTTGGTGTCAAGGAAGGGTTGTAGTCCTCTAGTTGACATTGCCAATTTCTCACCAACCGCAAAATAGGGAAATATTATAAAAGGAACTATTTAGAACCCAAATATGGCAGGCACATATTCATTTTGGTCATTGAAATTTTAGTATCATTTTCATATAGGAGACAAATAATGCCTTCTATTATAATAAACCAGTGATTAATTTTATCTTGAGTATGATAATGTCACAAATTAATCTGGATTTAAAATGGGTCTTCACTCTTTTTTCTTTTACTAAAAGAAAAAGATATTTATTTATTACAATTGATAGAGTACTTCAACAACAAACACAAATTCAACATCACGAAAGCGAAATGGATGAATCTGAGAACAAATTCGCAACACCCAAGGTAATAGCATAAAATGGAAAAACACCAATAAATAATATGATTAAATTAAAGTTACGAAAGTACTCATGTTTCTGGATATGCGGCGTTGACACCCAATTCATTTATGAAATATGTAATTGATCGAAGTTGATCCGTCAATCTTAACCAAACAAACACTACAATAAAACAAGAAATCAATAACTTGTAACACCAACACGACGAATAAAATAACGTCACACTCAAATGATAAAAAAAAGACTGAAGAAAACTCTGATTTATGTAAAAATCACTTATTTAGAATTAAAGATGGTGAAAATGAAGCAAACCATTAGTCAAGAACCAGTATATTTCACCATCAATGCTTTGCATATTCTTTTTAAAAAACAACTTTTATGGCATTCCGTAAGACATAGCCCAATTTGCAATACTAATATTGTTATGCTGGACGCCACAATTAGGATTCAATGTGGGACCTAACAGTTATATATGTGAGCTTTGGTTGATGTTTGCCAATGCGTCTACAAACCAAATAAATTAAGGTGGAATGCTAAGATTGTTCTTTAGACATTTGCTAATGTACTAAACAAAGTAAATTTTTATTGAAAAAGTTGTATAATTGTTAAATTTGTAAAAGTATCAATTTATATTTCAAAGACAAAAATCCTTAAAAAATTTCTTATTTATTGCTCTTAAGATACTCGTTAACAAGAATCATGTATAAAGTGAAAATAAAAGTGGATAAAATGAGTCACAATTTTATGGATTAAAAAGAAAAGCTTTTATTAGTAATTAGTAAAAATGTTAAATCTCTCGAAAATAAGTCTCACGATATTATCCCGACAGTGTATTGCAAGAAGAAATAATCATGTGGGTCAACTCTTATGTTTTCCATCACCCCATGTATATTAATAAAAAACTAAATCTAACGGTTGCAAAGCTTTGAGAATCTTTCTTGATAAAAACCTTCGCTGTTAATAGCAATGCTGATGAAACTATGCATGCATGTTTCTTTCCTATACTTTTTTTTTTGGCTTTCGCACCGGTTTCCGACCCCCCAAAGGTGGTCTACTAATCCGGCTCGTGCGTAGAGGCATGCACACTGGCCAAGCGTTGTTTTTCCTGGGAATCGAACCTGGTATTCCCCGGGTACGTTCTTGGAAGGAGCTCCTTGCCACTGGAACCCCAACAACCTGGTTGTTTCTTTCCGATATTTTATGGACACAAACTTGCGCATGCCTCTATTATTTTTTTTTTTTTATTAATCCTCTTATTAATCATAGGAGAATGAGGTCATTGTAATATGGAGTTTAATGAGAAGTAAGTGAACTCTAACTAATAATTGTCTCATATTTAGGATTCAAACTCAGATTTTCTTAAATACAATTTATTTTAAAGTGAAGTCCATGTTTTGGTTACCTCTATTCATCATAATTTGAAAAGGAAAACTCATGTTTGTTTTTTTTATAAGCGAATACAAAGGGTACTGAAAACCAATTACAAAAAGGTAAAGAATTACACACTTTAAAGATATAGAATTGGTTTCGATTGCCAATCCGAAAAGATAAATTTTTTATTACAATCCTCCCTACATATGAATCAAGACCACGATAGACGTTTAATGTGGTTACCATCTCAAAAGGATTTGTCACTTTGCCGTCAATAATATAGTCTTTATAGTCCAACAAAATACACAATGTTGTTGTTAACCACACTGAGACGCATTTTCTCCTGTCTTGGCTTTGCAAATATTGTTAAAGAGAAAGAAAAAAAAATCAGTACCACTTCACTACTCAAGCCATCAAACTAAACACCCATATATTTGAAAATCACCTTACACATAAGTTTTAGGACATATCGCGAACAAATGAATTTCATTAAAACACCACACACAACATTATTGATGAAAACCCTTAAAAAAATGAAAATCCTTACTAAATAACTCTCGTCCACAATTCTACTTTTGTTGGAAGTACTTGTCTTGAAACAAATTCGATCAATTATGCACGGTTCCTGGTTGACGAGAAGTCACGGATGCCATTATTTGATTTCTGATCTCCAAGTGCAAATTTTGGTCATAATCGAACACTTATAGGAAAAGTCGGTTAAATTCATGTATGCATAGTTTAAGGTGCACACAAAGGGCATGTGTCACAAGCATAAGGATTGACTTTTATGCTTTGATATGTCGCTATTTCCGCATTGGGTAATGATGTTTAAACACAAAAAAGGAACATCAAATACATCACTTTGTTTTTGTGAGTATTTTTAAAGCATGGTGTCACTTACTAGTGTTAAAATAACTCAATTATTTTGCATTTATGCATATTTACCAAAGGCACAAAATGTCAATGCATGAAACTATATTTTTGAATTATCCCATCAAAAGAATAGTTACTGCATGAGTATCAAATTGGTTTTAAAGAAACGTTTAAAAATAGATTATTTAGGGTGATTTTTTTTAGATTTTTTGAAATAAAAATTTATTTATTTATTTATAAAAAAAACCACTTTTGTCACTTTTAAGTGTTTGTTTAGGATTTTTTTTTAAAATAGAAACATTTTATATAAAAAAAAACATTTTTGACTCTAAAATGAAAAGCTATTAGGGTTAGTTTTTCCAAAATATTTTTTTCAAGAACAAGAAGTTAACACATGAACTAGTCAAAAATCATTTTTTAAACAAAAAAATATTTTTATGGGTAGTAAACAAAGAAAATTAGTTTCAGGTTTTTTTTTAAATCTCTTTAACCTTATCTTATGGCATAAATTTTTAAGAAAAATTTAAAAATAATTATGACAAATTTAACTTTTTTTACTGATACAAAGTTTCAACCGCCGTTTAACAGTGACTAATCTATGTCCGAGAACTTGTTGGATACAAGATATGGGTTCTCACCTCTCAGCCAATTTTTCTCAAAATGCAAGAGGAACTCATGACAACAATTGCTTAAGAAGTCTAAATCTTTTACTGGGTTGAATCAATCCATTCTTGATAATTAGAATATATCTATTTATAAATTACTTTTTAACTTATTTTAATAATTAAGCTTTCCATGTCCTTGTGTTTGTAGTGTGGATCAGGACCAAAAAATTAATAAGAAAGAAATGAAGAGTCGTCTAATTTGTGAAGGGATTTGTCAAAGTTATACACAAGGGATATGGCATGGTGAAGTAGTAATAATGTCAAGAGTTTCCCAAAGAGAGAAAGTTAATGTCAAGTGTGGATCAGCACTATGTATATATTCGCATGATACCGGAAGACATGATCTCTGAAATTGGAGAAGATTCTTTTAAAAGAGTGCATGCATATGATACTTTATAACTATTTTTTATGAAAATATAAACTATTGAGTTAATCTGTAAATAATTGAGTGTCATTTTTTTTAATCTCTTGAAGTTTATGTCTAAATTGTTTATGTTTTTTTTTAATTCTCTTGAAGTTAATTTCTAAATTATTGAGTTTTTTTTAATCCATAAAAAACAAGCTAAAAAAAAAAGAGTTTTGAAATTGTGGTTCACAAATAATATGGAGAGTACTATCATTTGATAACTTTTGCAGGTATCATGTGACTGCATATGTTCATCCATTCAGACCGTCGTTTCTATGAGACAGCATCTTATGGTGATTTTGTGTATACGGAATGAACATGAGAAAACCAGTCGTAAGACGGTTAAAGAGAAAAGTCTATAAGCGAAAGGTCTACAACCTTTGGGCAAGAAAATCAAACTCATTCAAGAGCATCACAAAATTCGATACGTTAATTATTAAAATTTGATGAACATAGTGCTTTAACGTGTAAACTTTTTTAACTATTTTGATGCTTTCCTTAAATCATCATGTGAAATCGAGAGGAAATTATGTTTTAAGGAAAATTGAGTGGATGTTTTGGTTCTATCCTCACAACGTGTAAACTTTTTAACTATTTCGATTTCCATGATTTCCTTAAATCGATGTGAAATTGAGAGGAATTTTTTTTTTTTTTTACGGGAAAAAAAGTTACTATACGATGGAAAAAAAAAGTTGTTTTTCAGAGAGGAAAACATAACTGAATGAAGTAGTTAAATCATTCTATTGTCTGAATACTTTATGATGAAATAGAATAAATTTACTATTTTTTTCAGGCAAACAAATTTACTATTTCATTGTTTGGACTGGTGACGGAATAAAATAAGTTATAACTTTTTTGTTCCAATTTTGTCTTTGTCTAAAATACTATTATGGAGTATAAAACCAAAACTTTAAAAATACTATTATACAAAATTATAGACATATCTTCTATTAAAATTATTACAAAATATATAATTATTGTAATAATAAAAATTTGAAGTCTTACATTTTTTTAAACTATATTTGAATATAAATACTATAGGATGAACCAGAAATACCTGATATTCAATTATTATTAATAATTAATTATAGTAATAGGTACTCCATCCGTTTCAAATTATACGAGGTTTTAAACATTTCATACGCATTAAGAAACATAATTAATTTTTTTTTTATGAGAAAGTGATATTATTAGTTGTTTTTACAAAATTGTCCTTACTAAATAGTATGAGAATGATAAATTAAAGAATTGAATAAAGAGAGAGAAATAAATAGTTAAGAATGTAATAGAAAAAGTAACATTAATATTTCATTGGTATGGTAAAACAACATATAATTTAGAACAAATTTGTTTTTTTAAAGACGACTTATAATTTAGAATGGATGGAGTATTAAAAAATGCTTCAAGCTTTGTTTTTGTAAAACAAAAATGACACAAGCTAATAACGAACTATGTGAACTGTTTGTATTCTTTTACGATAATAAATTGAAAAATGTTAACCAGTGTACCCCAAACATTTTTTAAAGTGGTAAATATTTATAAAAATACATATATTTAATCCATTGTAAATCAAAATATTTAATTTTTTCAGAGAATAGTTATTTATTTTAGTTAAGAAGATCCTAATCAATTTTACTATAACGATGAAATATTATTGCTAAAGTGATGACTTGAGGGAATCTTATTTTTTAAGGAATAATCGGATATATTTGTAATTTAGGACAAATTACTTATAATTTGGAAGGGCGGAATCTTATTTTTGACAAAATTAATTTAATTGGTCTTTTTTTTTAAAAAAAATTATCTTTAAAACAATAAATAACTATAATTAAGCGGAGCTAAGGTCCATTTTATCCAAACTGACACCCGAAGTCAATGCCTGAACTTCTTCTCTCCACTATAAATAATGCCTCCAAAGTCCAAGTACACACCCATGCATTCATTCATTCAAAACCTCCCAAGTCCCAAAGTCCATTAAATTGCAATCCCATTGTTTGCATGTGACTCCCTCCAACAAAAAACTAAATTAACACGATGACTGTGAACATAACCTCAATCAAAACTTCCTCCGATGGAATCTGGCAAGGCGATAATCCTCTCGATTACGCTTTCCCTCTCCTCATTATTCAAACCGTCTTGGTCCTCGTCGTCAGCCGCTCTCTAGCTTTTGGCTTCAAACCTCTCCGCCAACCTAAAGTCATCGCTGAGATCGTCGTATGTATCTCATAACTAATTTCTCGTATTCAAATTTATTTTTGCTTATATTTTATTACAGATGTTATCTCTCATTATTATAATACTAGTGCATATAACCGTGCGTCCGTCCGACGTGGTGTTAATTATAATTATGTATGGAGAGTGATTTTTTTATTTTTTTTATTTGCATGTACTGCAGGGTGGAATTCTGTTAGGACCATCAGCGTTGGGAAGGAACACAAGCTACCTGCACCGTATATTTCCTAAATGGAGTATGCCAACGCTAGAATCCGTCGCAAGCATAGGTCTTCTATTCTTTCTCTTCCTTGTTGGACTCGAGTTAGATCTAAACTCGATTCGCCGTAGCGGTAAAAGAGCATTCAGTATAGCTGCTTGTGGAATCACTCTTCCTTTCGTCTGCGGCATAGGCGTTGCCATTGTCCTCCGCAAAACTGTCGACGGCGCAGACAAAGCTGGATTCGGCCAATTCATCGTTTTCATGGGAGTTGCGCTTTCTATAACCGCATTCCCCGTCTTAGCACGAATCCTAGCTGAACTCAAACTCCTCACAACACGCGTGGGAGAAACCGCCATGGCAGCCGCTGCATTCAACGACTTAGCCGCGTGGATTCTTCTCGCTTTAGCGATCGCGTTAGCCGGAAACGGAGCCGATGGCGGAGACAAAAAGAGTCCTCTCGTTTCCGTTTGGGTGCTTCTCTCCGGCATCGCTTTCGTTGCTTTCATGATGATTTTTATAAGTCCTGTGATGAAGCGTGTGGCTCAAAGATGCTCCGTGGAGAATGAAGCTGTTGATGAAGTTTATATTTGTTTGACTCTAGCGGGTGTAATGGTTTCAGGATTCATAACTGATTTCATAGGGATTCACTCGATTTTCGGGGCGTTTGTTTTTGGATTAACGATTCCAAAGACAGGTAATTTTGCTGAGAGGTTGATAGAGAGAATAGAGGATTTTGTTTTGGGGTTGTTGCTTCCACTTTACTTTGCATCGAGTGGGTTGAAAACTGATGTGACTAAGATTAGTGGTGGAAAAGCTTGGGGGCTATTGGTTTTGGTGATTGCAACTGCTTGTGCTGGGAAAATTCTGGGGACTTTTGTTGTTGCTATGATGTGTAGGATGCCAGTTAGAGAGTCAATTACACTTGGAGTGCTGATGAACACCAAAGGACTTGTTGAACTCATTGTGCTTAACATTGGAAAAGAGAAAAAGGTCAGTTTCTTTGATTTTTTACTCCTATATTTATTATTTTCAACCAACTAGTATTCATTTAAGGGAACTTCTACGGTACACTCACAAAGTGAGGTGTACCGATACTCTTCATTCATAATTTTATAAATAAATGATCATTTTTTGTGTAATAAATAGTTATT
>Ga0315915_1004499_pt1 | contig 17574 bp, 11 predicted proteins | sample MpolbnodulesMG_FD_207738 | JGI IMG/M metagenome (GOLD analysis project Ga0315915, IMG submission 207738) | Medicago polymorpha root nodule microbial communities from Los Angeles, California, United States - branched nodules | ecosystem: Host-associated > Plants > Roots > Nodule | place: USA...
TCTATGCCGCTACACCTTTATATGTTAAAAAAAGTAATATCAGAACAAAAAATAAAGGAAGATATAACAACGATCTCATAAAAAAACATTTAAATAAAGGAACTCTAAACTGGGAGAAAGATGTTGGCCGAATACAAAGGTATATACAGGGAAATGAGTTAGTAAGTTATCTTCTAAAAAGGCCGAAGTACTTGAAAGCTCTCAACATGTCAGGCAACATAAAACTTACTTGAATTTTTGGGCCATGGCTCAACTTGAAACCTCTAAACATACCAATTATGTAGCACTAAAATCAGAAAAAATATTTGCAATGGAAAGACCTTTCGCTCGTTGCATAAATAATTTTTTTTCTTTGCTTAGAAAGACAAAAGGCGAAATCAACCAAATAGCAGTCCAAATTAATGTGCATAAACCCAGTCTGTCTATTTTCAACTTAAATCTTGCACATTTGTCACCAAAATGATAGGAAAATTTTATTATAACTTCCTGCAATAAACCTTCAAGTTAGGTTGCCAATAATAAACCTGTAATATGTTTGGCCCTTATAAGGTTGTCAAAATAATAAAGTTGCAAGAAAATTTTAATGCAACTTAGTAATTTTAATATAAGAAACGAAGCTTTGGCGCATCGGTTAAAATTATTATCATAGGTTCGAGTCGAGGAATCAACCTCTTGCTGCAAGATAACCATAAACTAGTTATTCTCTCACTCCCACGTAACCGGAATATAGTCTTATCTGGCCCCTTCGTATAAATAACCAAAAAAAAATTCAAATATACACCAAAGAGAATTTCAGGTGTGTCCAACCTGGAGGATTGCAACCACAGTATGAGCACTTGTAGGACTATATGCCATGCGGACAACAGGTGCACCAATGTCAAGAGCAGAAATCTTGCTTCCTGTCAATGCGTCAAATTCTGCATGCATCGAAACAACCCAACTTGTAACTTGTAATGTATTTTCCAAAATCAATTCAAACGGGAAAGTATGACATTGTTCGAAGAAGATCAAGGACTATTTGGATTGTCTTATTTAAACTTATCTAATGATATAAGAACTTATGATACTGTTTGGAAAAGCTTATGAAAACAACTTATAACATATTCATAAATCTATTCAGCTTACTCTCATAAGCTCTACAGGAAAACTTATGAAAACAGTTTATAATACAATTTAACTTCATTAACTTTTGTTGTAGAAATAGCTTATACATGAGCACTTATACCAAGCAGCATTTAACTAAGCTGAATTTAAAGGAGAGTTGGCTATATGATAATGCAGGTACTAAACCAAACTTACCGACAATGTAAGTTCCGATGGCGACGGCAATGAGAGCCTGATGAGAATGGAAGCAAGCAGCATGAGGTTGAAACGGAACAACACCGTGACCTACATGACGAAGATCAAGATGCTGTAATGTTGTCCACTCCATCATCAATGAATCCGATTCTTCTTCTTCTTCTTCTCCTTCTCAATTTTCCACCTACAACAGCTTCATTATTTGTTACTTTGCGAATCGAAATGATTCAGATCTTGTGTGGAAGTTGAGATGCTACAAAAAAGCGTTATAACTGTAAAATGGAATTGCATGATCTTCGCGCCACAGCACAAGGAAGGAACGAAATGAACGCCAAATTCAACCGGACTTCTCTCCATTGTGGCCCACCCAGACCGACTGCAAATTGCCATTTGCACCCCATGTTTTTTCTAATTTACACCTATTCCCCTTTTTCTTATTGTATTTTATCGATATTTAGAATTACAGCAAATTTTATTCTTGAATTTGTTTGTATAAATTGTAAAAATAGCGAGTTCTTATTGGTTCTCTGTGTAAAATAAATTTACACAGGCAGTGCGTGCTCCCTTAATTCCTTAAGGTATATTTTTTTGTTGAAAGGTTTCCTTAAGGTATATGAAATTTGTCGTTTAAATCCCTAAATTATATTAAAATATGTTTTATTATCTAAGAGTTGCTTTTTTTCCCTCACTTTTGCTTGAAAACCGATACCAATTGAATGTACCGTTTTGGACGGGCAGAAAACATAATCAGAAACTAAATTGAAAATTTTCATTTATTTACTTATTTCTATACATTTTACAGCTAAGTTTTAGTTAAATTGTATTTTTTTTTGTTGAGAAAGAAAAAAATACAATCCGGCTTAATGCTCTTAGAGAGCTTGCAAAAATACTTATAGTTTATAACAAAAACAATTTGACTTTATTTTGGTTTGTATATCAAGTGTGAAAAAAGTGTCTCTAAGTTTGAGAGTTACTCAAAAAGAAAAACGAAGTTTGAGAGAGTTATAGTTCAAAGAGATCTAAAATCTAATATACTAAGAGATAATAAGAGAGCCGTTTGTCTGCTTGAAAACTGATACGATTTGAAAGTACTTTTCAAACAGACAAAAAAATACTTTTTTTTTTCCATCTTTGAATCAATGAATCAAGACAAAATTGTGTTTTTTGCCCGTCCAAAATGGTCTGTTCAGATGATATCGGTTTTCAAGCAAAAGTGAGGAAAAAAAGAAAGATATGTGGAGCACTCTTGATGAGTTGAGGTGGAGTCTCATACACATGCGATCCCAGAGTACACGTTTCCAAAATGGTTCCACCTCCTTTGAGTGCGGGAGTTGATCAATAGAAGAAAAAAACCGAAAACATTTGAAGAAAGAATGTTTACACAGTTGCGCTCCTCCCATTGTTCATCCAAAAGTACAACGTACACTAGTCTGATTATTGAGCTCAATTTGAAAACAATTTAAAAGTACACTTTTTCCACAAAGTGTATGTACACACTCATAACTACGAACATATTTGAAGAAAGGATGATTAAACTCCTCTCATTGTTCAACCAAAAATACTATGTACACTGGTCCAAAGTCAAAAGCACAGTTGGAAAGCCCATGGTATGCCACTGTTAAATGGTGAAGCCAACTGTTTATATTTCAAAAAACAGATTATATATCACATGCCATAATATCTCCCTCTATACCTGTCTCTTGGAGACAAGTATAATGGCATGTTCATACGATCTGCATTCAAATTCTTCATCTCAAAGTCGTATCGGTTTGTGGGGGCATGATAACTATCATCGAATATATTTGTTCTAGTTGTGAAGTCACTAACACCAGGCCTGTAAGGTGGGAATCCTCTCATATTTGGATTTGGGCCTCTTCCGTGATAAACCAATTCATTTGGTCCACTCCTGCTTTGAGGATGTACTTGATATTGATATGGAATTTGTTGGCTACTAACCTGCAATGGATAGGCGGGGGCTTGATAGCGGTCAAATTCAGCAGACTCGTGTACTCTTCCCCTTGCAGATCTGAAGGCTCTTGAAGATGTACTCTCATTCCATGTAGCTTGTGTTGATGACTTGGCCACTTGATGCTGATACTCGTTTGCTCTTCTGGAGCCATCAAGGTGCCTAACCTTGTTTAGATCACCAGATCGTCCTTTTTCTGATTGTTTGGTGTTCTGGATTTCATGCTGCCGCTTAGAACCTAATAAGGTATGAGCGACGAGTTACTAATAATGTGAAAAACCTGAAAGACAGTACTACACGAACTTATACTACCCTTAGATCCATTTGCATTACAGGTTTTCTTTTTCTGCCTCAACCCTCTCACAAACCTTGCAGCTGCACCGCGTCTGTGCTTCTCAGATAGCACTCTGACCCTATCAGCTTCATTTTTCCATCTCTAAAGCATGACAAATAACAATAAAAAAAACAAATAGCAACACCTTTATGATGGGGAAAAAAAAAATTATAAATGTTTGCATGAACTGATTGATACCTGTCTGTAAGTTTTCATTTTATAGAGATTACGGCCCTTTACGAGCAAAGGCGTAAGTGGAGGTAATTTCCTAACCCCACTACTCCACAGCACCTCAACCTGCAAGACATAGATAAAGAATTTAACTTAGTAATGAGTCATCAAAATTGACGAAGCAAGAGTTATTGAAGTGCAAAAAGTTCTTCACAACAGTTCTACATGATATTAATCTGAAAAATCTGGCATAAGACATTTCTACCACATGAAATGCAAGTTGCAACTATGAAACCCAATATGTTATTGTTTTTTGAAAAAAAAATTGTGGCAACACTGAAACACCAACCAAGAGAGCCATTGCACTCTGCATCTTACAAGAGCATATATCACCCCTAAGTAATTGTTCAAATAAAAGACCAAATGAGTAATACGTGACTCTTTTATAATAAAACCCATTGCTAGAACAGTTGAGACTTACAGTAAAGGTATGTTGTTGTTTAGCTGCACCATAGCTTTCCTTTACAACCCTCCCAGCAACAGTTCTGCTTCTTCTAACTCTTCCATGCCTAGCCCCTTTGCTAAACCTAGTGAAATATACAATTGACTAATAACAAAATAATAACAATAATAAAATAATAATTTGGGACTAGAAGGAAAATTATCTATTGAATATGATGAGAGAAACAAATTACTTTTCATAAACCTTTTGTCTGAACAGAACGACGTCACCCATGCAGACATCACCTGAGAAAAGTGAGAAGGCTGCTACTATTCATCTAAAGAATGATAAGGGTAAGGCAGGTGGCAGAAAAAAGATATAATAACTCACCAGTACAATTAATGTTGAAAGACGATCTTGGATACAATGTGTACCCACTTCCATGTTTTAACCTGAGATATCAAACTAATCACTTAGAAAGATAGCATAAAGATGTAAGTGCAATAGCCCAAAATCAAAGTAACAAGTCCAATCTTCTCAAGAAATAATCATTACCTTACTCTTGTGTACAAATAAATTGAAGTAAAATCATTAACAGAAAATTGAATAAAATCTATTTTCAGAAAATGAAAATGAAGATATCTAAATGCCATCATGAACTTTGCCAATTCACAAATGCTTTCCATATCCCAGTGTTTGCTTCTTAACATAAAATCCTACAACATGTAGCACCGACGCTTCATATTGAAAATGAAGATGTGTCAGAGTTTCCCACACTCGTACCAGTGTTGTTAAATAGTGGCTATAGCAGCACTGTAGCACTATAGCATAGCAGATATTCAACAAATCGCTATTGTCCCACGATATGGTATTTAGTACAAAATATTGTCAAACAGCGGTTATAGTGCCACTATAGAACTATTGCATAGCGGAATTTGAACAAACCGCTATTTTCCTTAATCCACAATTGAATACACTGACTCGTACAACACTCATTTTGAGAACATGGCTCCAACCCCTAGCCGAAACATTCATTCCAACTAAACATAAAAAGGAACACAGTTGGTACCAAAATTATCACATTCAACTGACGATGAAAGGCCTTATTGATTAAATACTTTTTAGCTTTTTAATAGTAGATTGATGGATCAAAGGTGAAATGCATATAGTTCAATAGCTCATGGTCTTCTCTTAGAATCTTTTTCCTAAGGAAACAAAATGTTCAACACTTCAACTTCTGTAGTGATGTCAATATATTTTTTATGAGATCGTCATCATAGGGAAAATGTAATACTTAACAAGCACTCTTATATGATGATAATGAATACGCGCCTGTTTAGCTTATATGAATTCCTCTACTGCTATAACTACTTGTTAAACTGTTTGGAAGAACTTATGAAAACAGCATATGACAGGTTCATAAGCTCTTTACAGCTTATTTTCATAATAAGTTCTCCAAGATAGCTTATAAAAACAATTTATAGCTTATACGAAAACAATTTAACTTTATTTAATCTTTACCGGTAACTTCACTGTCGATTACAGTAACAGAAAAAGTAAACGTAAATGTACACGTCAAAGAATATGAAGTAAAGATTTGAAATAGTTACCTCCAATGCTCTTTTATCCTAGCAATACAAACTGCTCTATTTCCTGCAAGCCTCAAACCGTGTTTCCGCAGATAAGCTTTGCATTCGTTTAATTTCAACGAATCTATATCCTTTCTACCTGCAAAATCGAACACGAAATTCACTAATCTTGATCGATTCGACACATCATTGTTAAATGTCAATTTCATTTGGTAGAAATAAAAACCTTGAAGAAGGAGAGAAACAACTTTTTCGGAGAGAGATTCATCATCAACATCACAATCATCTGATTCAGAAGCTTCATCGCGATCCTCTTCATCTTCATCCTCATCGTCAATTTCACTGGTATCTGATTGGGACGAGTCATCGCAATCGGTGTTTTCTTCTTCAGAGGAAGAGGAGAGAACAATCACTGCTCTTTTACCTCTCCTCTCATCCATTTTTTGTAGCTAAAATTCTATCTGCAGACACGCCGCGGTATTTATTCGTGTAAAAATATTTGAAATTGGGTTTAATTCATCCTTTTTGGTCAAATTTTGTTGTTTCAGTACTTGTTGCCAACTTTTTCTATCAAAAATCAATATTCTTTCTTTCTAAAAAAATAAAATTGTTAACTAATTAGTTAATTTATATATAGCGACCGAGCTTATAAGTTATTATAACTTGTTTTATAAGTTTATCTGAGTAAAAAAGACATGTATAATATCCGCAACTTTGACACGAGCTTCTAATTTATTTTTAGGTTTATTCAATCATTCTTTAACTTAATTGATTGTCTTAATTTGGTCTCCTAACTATAATTTGTATCAATTTGGTCCCCTATGTTTTGCTTTGTTACTAGTTTTAGTCCTTTCTGTTAGTTTCTCTAAAAAAAATGTAGAAATGACTAAAACTAGTAACATAGCAAAATATAATTGACCAAATTGATACAAATTATAGTTAGGGCACCAAATTGAGACAATCAGTTAAGTTAAGGGACGGGGTGATTGAATAAGCCTTTATTTTTATTAATTTATAACTTTTTTTATAAGCCAATCCAATTAACTTATAGTTTAGGCTAAATTGCGTTTCTAGAATTTTTCTGCTGAAGGTTGATGAAGATGATATGAAGATGAAGAAGATGGGAAGAAGATGAAGAAATCCTAACGTTTTTTAATTAAATTAACGGAAAAGACCAAAATGTGTAACAAAGAGAAAATTAAGATACCAAAATAAATCAAATTTTAATTAGGGAACCAAAGCGATACTAAATAAATAGTTAAGGGACGAAAATAGCAATTTAACCTATAGTTTATCATCATTTATTTCAATTTTACTCTTATAATCTTAATTGAAAGAAGAAAAAAATTAGTCATTATATCACTTTAATGTCATTTCATATTATAAGTTAGTTCTGCCATTAATTTTATCCAACATTGCAAATTCAATCAACTAGTTTGTTTGCAATCAGCTATAAGCTATTTTATGAGTCATTTACTATTTTTAACCAAACTGAACTTATAGTGGTTGGCTTATAAACCAGCTTATAGCTGATAGTGCATAAGTTAGCTGATTGAGTTTGTACTTGAACTAACTTATAAATGTGAAATGACATTTTTTTTTACAAAAAATGTGAAATGACATAAAAAGTATATTTATTGAATATTATTTTTTTCAATTAAAATAATATGGGTAAAATTTGGAGAAAAAATATAAACTAGACTTAGCTTATCAAAATTGTTTTAAGCTAATAAAAATAAAGGTTTGTCGGGAATGGTTGTTACTAAACAATTTTTTTTAAGTAATTTGAACTTCTAAATTATAAGCTATAAACTCAAAAATATGTTTTGTAAAATAGATAATAAAAGTAGTATCTATGCCATTAGAACGTGATGTGATGAAAATTTAAGATGACGAGATGGTGTCACATTACTCGATAGAATACACTATTCTTAAAAACACTTACAAATGATTTTACATTCATCACTCTCTAAGAGCATTAGTCCAAGTCCAGCTCAAGATTATATCGATTTTTCGTATGAATTTATCATCCGTTGGTATATGACTTGCCAACGTTAAATTAGAACTTAGACAAAAAAAAACATTAAATTAGAAAAGGTTGGATAAATTAGATATTTTTTTGGTGAAAAGATAAATTAGCAATTGTATTAACTAATAATATAAAAATTGGCAATTAGATTTATTTAATTAAAATAATGAAAATAAAAATGAGAGAATAAGACACTAGCTAATATGTAAAAATTTATAGGATTTTGCAACAACATCAGTTACCAACTTACTTTACCTTCCTTTTTTTGAGAAAAATAGTGGATGAGGTATAAACAAGTACTTCCAGCAAATTGATTTATTTTATCCACTACAAGTTAAAACTAACAATTTGACCTCAAATATACTTAGTCTTTGTATCTTGTGTTTTGTTTCGTAAGGTAAACCATTTTTTCACGACTTGGTGCATATTTGAAACTGCAGTGCATTACAATTTCAGTTGCTGCCAGATTACCAACAAGAATAGCACCTGCAACTTAGTAACTGCTTATTCCAAAAACCAAAATCTAAAATGATGCTAAGGGACCAAAAAGAGCTCCAAAAACCTCTTTCATTCAGCTCTGGATGCAAGTGGACAGGAATGTCATTTTTAAATTCTGAAACTCAGAATGTGTTACAATATATAAGTGTACCCTTTTAATAACAAACATACATATTCTCACCTGTAACTTAACACACTACAACTTTACAGTGGAAAACACATACTCCTATGGCAAGGTTTAATCAACTCAAATGGTAAAAAGAAGAAAAAAAACTTGTGCTTTGTATTATATCGAGCTTCCAAAGTTTCTATTGAGCTTTTGCAAGACTTCTTGATGGACCATGCAACAATTTCACAAATCCAAGGAAGCTTAACTTCCCATCAGTGTGCCGAATCCAATCATGAAGAACAGCATGAACAGGAATAGATGGACCAAGCCCAAGCTCCTGATTATTTCAGTTTAAACCATTCATCAGAAATGCAGTTCCATAATTATTAAAAGTGACCATTATATCAACTGAAACATTATATCAACTGAAACTAATTTAGAAAAAGGGAAAAGAAAAAGAAAAAAACTAGTTTCTTTTCTTGCAATATAACTACAACAATATTGACATTTACATTCTATTAATTTGGCAACCACTAGGCATTATGTAAATGTAGCTAGAAAAGTAGATTATGAGGAATAAAGAAACTTCAAATATTGAGATCAAAATGCAGCACCATGAGAAGTTTAAACATGTATAACTTATAGTTATAGTCAAATCAAGCATACCGAAGCTAATTCGTCAATGACTATGGCCTTGTTTCCATCCTTTTCAAACAGGTCAAAGGCATAACGTGCACGCTTCTCCCAGTGGTCAAGTGCTTCAATTTGATGAACACTAAGGGCAGCTGCACAGAACTCGTCAAAATCCATCCTTCTATATTGCAATGCATTAAGCTGCCACCCAGATTATTTGTATCAATAACTATTGTGGCCACAAAACTCTCTTTCTTAGTTTATAGAGGTATTCTACAGTTAAATCACAGGACTTACTGATGCCAGAAAGTCGGCAGTGCGTGACTCCTTCATTGCATCTGTTGCATTTACTGTAAAGGCCTGAGTAACTCAAACTTGTGAGATGATAAACACTTTCCTCTCAATAGCATACATAAAAAAGAAATAAAACAAAATACCAACCGCTTTTATATTTTCCAAGTTAATGGTGCCATTTTTGTTAGGTTCTAAAAGTGCAAACTGCTCCTTCAAATAGATTTGCTCATCCACAGTCAATGCCTTAGACAAAGCCTGTCCCAATGCCCATGGAAATAACATTTTTTATAAGCTCTGAGAAGTACATAGATTGTTATAAACCAAAAGAAAAAAGACGGAAAAAAAACAAACAAAATAACTGAAAGACTTGCTCATGCCTAATGGTTTGAAAGGAAACAATGTATAGGTAATTTTTTTTGTCACATCTTTAACTTCAAACTTCCAAAACTCATTTCATCTATAGAAAAAGAAATTGAGTCTGCCATGTTGGAAAAAGAAAAACTCTGATGCTACTCAATATTTGGAAAACAATCAACTTTAGCTACAATTCGAACATCAACTTGAACATAAACACTTCGTGAAAATCTAATCATATTAGTAGAAGAAGAGTAGCAGTAATGAAAATAAAGGTTGGAGGGTAATAGGACATAGATTTCAACAGAGGCTCATTCCAGATCAGAATCAGGTTTTTTTTTTACAGTCAAAATCTAGTTTTTTAAAGCAGGCAACGATTTATATAAAGAGGCGTACCCTTAAAGCAGCTTTTCGTAGAGAAGAAGAGCGCATGTATGCCTTCATGAGCTTGAAAATTAAAATATCCAAAGGTACTTTCGTATCATCATAGTTTTTAATCCATGGATGACCTGTAGTACACAATTGTGAGTATCAAAAAAGAAATAGAAGAATGAGAGCCGACAATAATCGCCAAGAAACTAACTTAATGCTTGTGCTGCACTCATTCTTTTCCTTGGGTCTTTATTTAGTAATCTCTTAACAAAATCGCTTGCCTCATCTGATAGAGAAGGCCAAGGAGGATCGTCAAAACTTGGATCAGATTTCAATACAGTACGAAAGATACCAGACTCAGTCCGAGCCCAAAACGGACGGCTGCCACATAATAAAATATACGCAATCACTCCAATACTCCAGACATCAGCCTCAGTACTATAAGATCTAAGTAGAACTTCAGGAGCCACATAGTATGCACTACCGACGATATCATTGAGCCTTTCATCTGTAAAGCAAAATGAGAAGTAAAAAAAAAAAGCATCTCCATGATAATAAATGGCATGCAGTATACATAAAAGGGATCCAAGCATACCTAGTTTAACAAAATCCGACAGCCCAAAGTCTATAGCTTTCAGTTCTGAGTTCTCGTCCTTGGATGCGAACAAGAAGTTCTGATCCAAAATTTAGCCATATTTAGAACTTTAAAGTTAATGCCTGATAAGAATTAGGAGGCAAGTCCCACAGGCCAAAATCATAACCATCATATAGTCATATTCTCTACTACCCCCTCTCTCCCCCCACCCCCTAGAATAAAGAAAATTCACATAAAAATAAAGGGTCGTTTCTAAATGCAAAAGATACTTCAACACGTAAATTTGAGTGTCTATTATCTTAAAAGGAAAATGTTAATAATTGTTAATATTATGCTGGGATTCGAACCCTAGACCTCCTAATCACTCTGATTCTTAACTCCTCCTCCCAGCCACCAAACTAACCTTAAACTCCTACATTTGAATGTCTAATTACTTAAGCTGAATAGCTGAGCTCAGTAATATGACGTACAAATAAAAAAGTAATATTAAAAACTGCAAATATATTTGACCTCAGGTTTAAGATCACGATGCACAACACCCTGTAGATGGCAAAATGCAGCAGCATTCAGTATTTGTCTCAGGATAGCTTTTGCATCTTCCTCCGCGTACTTCCCACCTCTGAAAGAGCACAAAACTAATTTAAAATCAAACAAACTATTTTGCCTCTTTCAATCACTCAACAACTTAAATTTTAAACATTCTGAAGATTGTATATCTCAAAACTAACTAAATAAATACCTTGATAATATTCTGTCCAACAGCTCTCCACCTTCACACAATCTGGAAGATGAAAAAGAGTTTAAGAATGATTGTGTACTTATAAGAGAACTATTGCAATTAAATTTTCATTACTTAATCATCCAAAAAGATAGGACAAAATATATAGGTACTGTAAATCAAATCAAATATTCACAAAAGATGAACTACGGCAGTCAACTCATAAGAGAAACATAGTTAAAGCTTACTCCATTACAATATAGACATTATCACGATCTTCATAAGCATCATAGAATCGTACTAGATTCTTATGTCCATTCAAAGCTCTCAATATTTTCACTTCCCTTCTCACATCCTCAATAGCAATAGCAGATGTCATCTACAATTAAAACATAAAAGTTAAAACACAATGGCCCTATTTGGATGAACAGTTTAAGCATAAGCGTGTATCATATAAGTACTTATGTATAAGATATGACCCTGTTTGGATAAACAACTTAATTTACAGCTTATAGCATAAGCACTTATCATGATAAACGCTTATGTATAAACAATTTCTATAACAATAGATAAAATAAAGTTAAATTATTCTGTATACACTATAAGCTGTTTTGATAAGCTACCTTAGAGAGCTTATGAAAATAAGCTGAAAACAGCTTATGAACACGTCAAAAGCTGTTTTCATAAATTCTCCCGAATAGTCTCACAAGTGTTCATGCTAGTAAATTAACTCAAATAAACAAATCCAAACAGGCTCATATATTTTTATAACAAAAATAAAAATAAATTTAAAATGTTTTTATATAAACAAACTAAAGTTGTTTTTAGGAAAAATGCTGAAAACGACTTATGAATATATGTCATAAGTCATATCACAAGCTTTGTAGCAAAGAACGCTTCTGATGAAAGTTGTGTCCGGTGTTCGAAATATGTCAAAGTCGGACATAACAATGTCACATGTGATTATGGTATAGTTTTTCTTCAAATTATAATCGGTGTCAGTGTCAGGTGTTCGTGTCGGTGTCGATGTTTCGTAGATCACAAATTTATGTATCAATAGATAAGCTCAATACAAACAGCTTAATCTCATAGAAACAGTAAAATAGTGATTGATTTGCATGAGAACCTTACCTTAGCTTTGGGAATGACTTTAACAGCAACTTGTTGACCTTTACGATCACCTTTCTTCAATCTCGCAGCACAAGTAAATCCAAAATGTCCTCTTCCAACTTCATCTCCAACCTCATATCTACTTCCAAAATGCTTGGAAAATCCAAAATTCTTATCAAGCGCAACCACAGTCTCCTCTTCACCACCTTCCGGTATCGAAACTTCAACAGAGCCACGCCGGCGAGCTAGAAGCGATCTTATATGCTTTGCCGGAGACGGTGGAGGAAACGGCCGCTTGAAAAAATTCCTCGCCGGAGACATCTTTGAGAAGAATTGATGAGCTGGACTTGGAGTGTAGAACGGGAATAACGGAGATCGCTTAACGGTTTCTGTTTCGTTAGAGTTTTCGCCATTGGCAGTAACGGAGTTTGTGTGAGGTTCAGAACTTCCGTTAAGTGTGACGGAGTTTGATTGAGGAAGTTCAGTGTTGAAACTGTGAGAGGAATGCGTGAGATTTTTTGAAGTGCATAGACCCATTGAATTGAATTGTTATTTTTTGTTCAAAGTGGAAATGTAAATTTTGTAATGTTGATGTGATGAATAGAAAGAAGAAAATTGATGAGGTTGGATTAAAAAGGTGAATTAATTGGAATATGGTTTATAGTTAGTAGTGGGGAATGAAATGAAGTTGGTTAGGTTCGTTGATCACGGAGAGTGTGTGTGTGTATTTGAAAATGGTGGGGTCTAAGAAGGTGATGAAGAAAGAAAAGGAACATTGAAAAAGTTAACAAACAAAACAAAACAAAAATATACTGGGATAAGATTTGATTTCGGTGATTTATTTTTATTATTTATTTTTCTTGGTAACGACTCAAGGTGAGGTAATAATTGCATTAAACAATTATGAGTTATTGAAATTTGAAACCGTCCATGACATTGCATATTTGGGTTTGATATGTGTTTCTTACAGCTTAGATTTGTTTATCTTAAGAAAATAATAATCAACTCCTTTGACATTTCATTATATATTGTTTAAAGGGTTTTTGGTAGAAGCCATTTATGAAGGTGTTTTTTAACAACCCACACCTTAAAATGTGATTTTTACTTTTTAGTTATAACTTTGCTAAAAGACGCTTTCATCAAAATTAGTTGGTGCCTTTTAACAAACACTCATCAAGAGGAGTGAATCACTATTTTCATTTTTTATTGACAGATATATTATAATATTGTAAAGAACAAAGATCGGTAGACACTTTTAATGTGTACACTCATTTGTATTACTCTTGAAAATTCCAATTAATCAAATATATAGTCTATGCGACCACTTTTTTTCAATTGCGTGTCCATTATTTAGAAGCTGAAAAATATGGTCACGCAACTAAAATGCGCGTGACCACTATTTTTTCACTTATGTTAACCAAATAAATTATGAAAAATAGTGGTCACGCAACTAAAAAATGTGGTCACACAGACCTATTATTAGTCTATTGTAAACTAGCAGTTACTATTGTTGTTTACATCCTCTTCAAAAATATTTGGATTTAGACTTATTGAAAGTTGATTCATAAGTAGAGTTCATCGTCTATTATTCAAAACTTCAAACCACTCCATTTTTTAATAACAAAGTCACAATATTAGTAAATCGGTAGGTTATATTCCTTGTCAAAGTTTAGATATATGAAGTATGCATAATCTTAAACTACAATTAAAACAAAAATTGTTACTATTATTTTTCTTGTCGTATATGGGGTCTAAGATTTTATTGAATGAATGAATCACCCTTCAGGTATAAATGCCAACCATAAGAATCCATTCACTCGTTCGTACTACCGCTATCAAAATTTCAAGATGCAAACATTAATTCAAAATAAATAAATAATTTGGTGAATAATTCCAAATTGGTCCCCCATGCACCCTTCATTCATTCGCTATCATTGTTTTGTTTTTATCATCATATATCGTTACTATGTTTTATGTTTTATTCCCTCTGTTTCGAATTTTGAAAAATTCTTCTGAAGACTTAAAACAAATTAATTGTGTATTTTCTTCTTGTTTCCCACTCACCACGCCATCAATATTATTTAGCTCCCCACATATGTGTTCATCTAATGTTGCTTTCTTGATCGACATTGATCATTTTTGCAGAGTTGGCACTATCTCATCACAACCTTTGTTTAAACTCTTAGAGAATATACTTATTACTACTATGAATAAGAAATGAATCTATTAGCGCAAAAGTAGTGGTTCGACAAGGAGCGAGATGGAAGATTGGTACTGGTTTCAATATTCCGATTATTATTGAACCATGGATTAGGTCAGGATCCAGTATTTCCTCTATTGGTGACGTCATGTTGGCTCTTCAACCTTGCTCTGTGGGATACCTAATAGATCAGGAGGAGAAAGTCTGGAATGAGTCATTGGTCCATCAGTTATTTCCAGTCGAGACAACCCAAAATATCTTAAATACTCCCCTTTATCATCAGGTCCAGATGGATAGGTTGATCTGGAAGGCAGAGAAAAACGGGAACTACTCAGTAAGAAGTGCTTATCGTATTTGTATCGAAGAGGTTATAAACAATGATCATTTGCGCAAACCAGGGTACTGGAGTGGTATCTGGAGACTGAAAGTACCCCCCAAAGTCAAGAGTTTGGTATGGAGAATTTGTAGGGACTGTTTTCCAACCCGAGTGAAGTTGCGAAGCAGAGGTGTTAACTGTTCTTCAGAGTGTGTCAGGTGTGAAGATCCCCACGAAGATAGTTATCACATTCTCTTTCATTGCCCACTAGCAGTTGATATTTGGCAGTCAGCTAACATGTGGCACTTGATATCCCCGTCCCTGAGTCAGTTTGATAATGCACCTGATATTATCTTCAACTTGCTGCAAATCTTCAACTTGCTGCAAAGACTGTCTGCAGCTCAAATTGAGCACATTGTCACTATAATGTGGAGCATTTGGAAAGCTAGAAATCTCAAATTATGGCAACAGGTGTCAGATTCGACTATTACCATCCTGGAAAGAGCAAGACACCTTCTAGAAGGATGGAGAGAAGCTAATCGTAAGCAAGTATCTATAAGGCAGGACAACTCATCTTCCACTCCGAGCTCTTCCCACCATAACAGGGATGCAAACATTAGTTGGAAGAAACCAACCAGTGGCAAGTATAAATGCAATGTCGATGCCTCCTTTCCAAATACCACAAACAAAGTTGGGATTGGAATGTGCATCCGAGACTCGGATGGGAACCATGTCCGCTCTAAAACAATGTGGTTCAGTCAAACTTGTTCTATCCATATTGGGGAGGCCCTGGGATTATATCATGCGATTCGGTGGATACATGAACTTCAATTCACAAATGTTGATTTCGAAGTTGACTCAAAAAGAGTAGCTGATTATTTCAACAATGGTCGTGGAGATGTCACCGAGTTTGGGTCCATCATGGAAAGTAGTATTTATTTTCTTAACAACCATTTAACAAACTCTCATGTCGAGTTTATTAGGAGGCAAGCAAATGAGGTTGCTCATAATTTAGTTAAGGCAGCCACATCTAGTACTAGCTTCCAAGTCTTTGATGATATTCCAACATGTATTATTGATCTGATTTTTAATGAAATGATATAATTTACTTTCTCTCAAAAAAAAAAAAATGAATCTAACAACTAATCACTATCATTGACCATAAACATAAAAGTTTATTGAAAATGAAGTAACACCGTTGTCATCAATCGAAATGATTTCAACTAACTCTAGTTGATTTTCTCTGTAAGAGATTTGAGTGTAATAAATTACCTTAATATCATCATCACCTTAGCCATATTGGGACCAAATATTTTAAATTTTGTATCATATATTGAATCAATGAGCCATTCAGTATGTAGTTCAACGGTTTTACACCACTTGAACGGATACTAAACTTCCATCAAATCACTCAAATTCTCAAATTAGTGAACCATAGTAACCAACTAATATTAGGTTTTTATATTGGATATCTAACGTAATTATGTATTGTAAAGGGTAGAATTGGGTTTTAGTTAAAATGATGAGGGTAAAAATGAGACAGATATACTAATAAGCTATAAGTTATAAGCTCAAACACTACTTGAAATAGCGTCTGGAAAATAAGCTAAAAGTTTATGAAATAAACTATAAGCTCGTTGTAAAAAGACTGTTATCAAACGAAGTTTTTTTTATCATATGAGTTTATAAGTTATCCGTTATAAGTTAGTTTCCTGGTTCGTTTGATAACAGTCTTTTTACAACGAGCTAACTTCGTTTGATAACAGTCTTTTTACAACGAGCTTATAGTTTATTTCATAAACTTTTAGCTTATTTTCCAGACGCTATTTCAAGTAGTGTTTGAGCTTATAACTTATAGCTTATTAGTATATCTGTCTCATTTTTACCCTCATCATTTTAACTAAAACCCAATTCTACCCTTTATAATACATGATTACGTTTTATTAAGCTTCGGTTTCAAGGGCTCCTAATAAATAAATAGTTATGTTTAATTAACATAAAAAACGTTACGTTTAACATTGATAAAAAAAAATGTTACGTTCAAGAAGAATAAAAGTTACGTTTGAGAAAAAATAAAAGTATTGATACGTTGTTTTTTTGTTTTTTTTTAAATGTCAGATTTTTTTAGGTCATACGTTCAGCTTTATTATGCTATATTTCCTTTACAATGTTGTGTTTAATTTATTTTTTTTGACAAAATATTATACTTAATTTTTTATGAAGTACAAAAATTGAAATAAAATAATTTTAAAATAAGATTTCAGAAATAAAAAAAAATATTTTAACAATAATATATAAAAGATGGTGGATTCTAGGGTGAGGGCTCTAACAAGTCCCTCACCGTGAACCACCATTGGCAGTCATCAGATTAATAAGTTATAGCAGATCTTACGATGGACCACTCACACATAATTAATTTTTTCTTTCTTATCTCTTTTACTAGTGCGCTCCAAAAATCCACAATCTGCTACCAAATCATCATCTTCTCCCAAATCACAAAATTCTAAATTCTACTCTCTTTTTTTTTCTTCTTGAAATTCTTGTC
>Ga0315915_1004500_pt1 | contig 17568 bp, 9 predicted proteins | sample MpolbnodulesMG_FD_207738 | JGI IMG/M metagenome (GOLD analysis project Ga0315915, IMG submission 207738) | Medicago polymorpha root nodule microbial communities from Los Angeles, California, United States - branched nodules | ecosystem: Host-associated > Plants > Roots > Nodule | place: USA...
ACTGTGGTTTATGCTGCCTCCGGTTGATTTTCCGGCTGCTGTTAGCATGTTTTTAGCAGAACCAGTTTTGGTTTTTCTGCAGTAGGTGCTTCGGTTGGGGTTTAGCAGCGCATAGTAGTGCTGTTGGAGTGCTGTGAGTACTGAGGCTGGGCTATGCTTCCTCTGCATTTTTGGCCGTTAACTCTTTTTTCATGAAGTGTTTATGCTGTGAGTGGTTTATATTAGGAAGTATATAGTAGCATCATTACTTGTTTCAGCTGCTGGGTTGTTTTTGTTGTTTAATTGGTAGGAGTTGTTGCCTTTAGGTACATGGGATTGATGGGTTTTTAGGTTTCCGGAAATTTCAGTGCCTTTGTATTTGTTCTGATTAACCGCGAGTTTTTAAGTGCGTCTTGCACATACTCGACGTGAATAAATTTGCTGATTCTAAAATAAATGAAAAAGTGAAGATGAAACAACTAGCTTGTGGGAATGCTATGATGCAGGTGCACTGCCACGGACTGCATAATAGTTTCTTGAGACATTCAAAAAAAATTGTTTCGAAGAGTTATAATAGTTTCTTTATCTTCTTAATCTAATTCATGTTTCCCTTTCATTTGCTACTTCGACTCAAGAAATCACATAATTAAATCTTCTATCCAAGAATAATGGTAACATTATCATTAATACCACTTGAATTAATTACAATCTCATCTTTCACTATTTTACAATATCAATTTAACTTATTCCGTTTTTAGTTCATAATAGCCATGTATGAATGAGATGTTCACTTGACAATCGTAGATCTCACAATTGATTTCATTATAAATTCAAAGTAAAATAATTTATGTTTAAATATTTTTATTTGGAAGCAAGTTCAATTGAAAACTAAGTGTACATTTTTTTTAATCTAATATCAGGTACTTCAAAGGCTCAAGAAACATATCTTTTAAAAAAAAAAATCAAATTTGACAAAATTATGAAACCCGACCACAGTATTTAGTATAATGGTTTATGGCTGATTTCACATGGGTACCTAACATCACTGGTAGCAATATTTTAATTAGTATCAATGATTTATTCTTTCAAGTTTCATCCAATAAAATTTATCCATTAGAAGTACAATGTAAAGGTCCTAATGACTAGAAGTTAAAGGTGCAAAGGTTGAGATTGACCTCGAGCATCATATTGAAAAATCTCACAACTATGTAGATTGAACTAAATTGGATTGGGTGAACCAAAATAATATTTGTGTGTCTAAATTTTTAGCCATGTTCTCAAATTTTCTGTTGGAACATTAAATATATATACATACAATCACTTCCTTCAAATCTTTTATCATCAACACTTCATAATGTTCTAATCAAAATAGAAACTTACATTTCCAAATACATCTTGAGATATGTTTTTTATTCAAAATTTGAAAGGGTCGTAATTCAACTCTATTTCTTTCAACTATTATTTTTACTTCAAGTCTCACATTGATAGTGAATATGTAAAATTAACGATATACAAGTTAATTGTTCAAATTGACCATGTAATATCAACAAAGTCTAAAAAATGATCCTCTAAAAATATAAACACATATTATAATCCTATAATTTAAGTTTTTTTTTTCTTCTTATTTTTGATTCTATAATATACACAAGGTCCAGAAAAGTGACTTAGATGTTGAAATTTTTCATGATTTTTTACAAGCATGTTAACGATGTTAAAATATGAATTTTTAAAATGTCAAAAACTCAGAAAACAAAACAACAAAAATCTCGACCTAAAAATCAAATTTTAAGCTGATTGATTGCAGAGACATCTTTAAAAACTACATTGAAAGGGTTTGAAAAGTTTCATAGCATTTTGAAGACGCTTCGTTTTTATTTTTATTTTTTAACCAAAGCGTGCAAAATTGCAATTTTGTTGCGAGTAAGCACATACTCATGGGTCAAATTTTGTTCCCTAATTTTGTAGGTAAGTTTAGAACATCATAACAACCTTTAATATGAAATTTTAGAGTGTTGTAATTTTAGAAGTCTAATTTCACCATCCACTTGCGCAATGGATTGACTCTTTTAATAAATAGACTTTTAAAAAAGTCTTAAAATCTATTAGGAGCCCTATTCATTAACTTGTTGTAGCTCCGGGTGTTCTAGACTCCCCAACAAACAATTGATTGCATGTGGTTTAACAAAGAGTAGTGATATTTGCATAACTCTTTGACAACTTTATTTTTCTTTATTTTGATTGGTCAAAATCAATAGATAGAAAAATATATAGAGAAAATAAGAATATAATGTTAGTATGAGAGATAAAGTTATCAAAAAGCTGTTACAAATTGGTTGTACAAATATCATTTCTCTTTAACAAATTACTTCAAATGTGCAACACATAACAAGAAATCTATAAAAGATTCAACTAAATGTCGAAATCTACAAAGCAAAATAAGCTTAAAGTCATTGTTTGCTTATTGCCTTCAAGTCAGCATCTTTTTCTGATTCACAAAGATTTGTATCTGACTATTGATCTTAAATCATCATCTGCTTTTGGTTATCAAATTCATCTTTTGATGCACTAACAAAAAAATGGAGTTAAGAATATCATATCTCTCATAACATCATTTGATTGATGTTACACAAAAGATAAATATCATATAACAAAAAAGATGCTTTTCAAGACACCCACTATGTTATAGATAAAAGTAAAATATAAAAAGGAAATGGTATAAGTTAGAAGTGCTACGTACCAACATTGAGCACTTCTCTTTTTTAAATTTAAAATATCACATGTAATTTATATAAACAGTTAATTTTTTTTAAAATTCGATTCTCGACTGTGTTACAATTTCTCACAATTTACTGTACTCCCTCTTAAACATACAGGTACTTTTGCATCTCTTTTGTTGGTCATTTCTTGACAGCACTAACCACAACATGCCTCTTCATATATATGCTTTATTATTAGGCTTTTCATTTGATACATAACAAGTTTGAGTAGGTTTACATGCCTTCATATATCCCTTATTATTAGGCTATAGCTTGTTAATATCTAATACCAATTTCAGTGGGCTGCTCAATACAGAGTTTTGATATGGATTTAAATGACACTCTACAAGTGGATGGTGAAATTAAACTTCTCTAATTAGTCGGTCCTTTGGCCAAGTACCAAACAAAAAAAAAACTAAAAAATCATATCTATTACCCAACAAATCATCTTAAATATTGTGTTGCATAGGTATGGCTATGGTGCACGGTACGATACGAGTATAGGTATGAGAATACAATAATTTCCAAAAGAATTAAGTTACAAGTACATAAATAAAAAACATGACATTTTTTCTAAGTAACAACATGAGGGAGTTTAGTGTTCAATTTAAAACAATCACATCACAATAAAAGTTATAAAAAATAAATAAATAAATAAGGTCAGTTACTACAATAAAGAAATTCAAATACATAGATAAAATTGTATTATTATAATAATATATAAGAGAAAATTACAAATTACACCCACAACATAATAACTTAAAAAGAATGAGGTACAACAAGTACGGTACTCGAAGACCGAGTCGTGGGCAATGCAAGCCCAACAAGGCCACAACCAGAGTCGGGCTCGACTATGTATTCGGTATGGGTACTTCACGGTTTTACAAGTATCCATGCTTCAAATATATGAATTAAAAACATATCCCTTTAAAAAAATTAAAGCCATGTTTAATCCAACGATATATTTGGGAATTGAGAGTTGAAACTAATTCCGCAAATGGAAACATAAAACAGGTCGTGTATCTCAAAATTCATCATTCGACAATTCAAAATCTTTTATTTCAGCTCATTGCTTACAAGTATCCATGCTTTTCGAGGATTGACCTTGACAGATAATTGTCTTTGGCTTGATATGTTTGTTGGTCCTAGTGGTTGCTTGCTTCTTTTTCTCTTCACCATGATCTTCTAAAAGAGATTTTCTGTTCCTAGAAGATTGAGTTTCATTTGCAAAATGAGAAGTCATGGGAAGACTATAGTTTTGACTCATGATTCTTGTAGGTCCTAGGGTTTTGTTTGTGTCGCAATCTTCTAAAAGAGATTTTCTGTTCCTAGAAGATTGAGTTTCATTAGCAAAATGAAAAGAACGAGACCGAGTCATGGGAAGACTATAGTTTTGACTCATGATTTTTTTAGATCCTAGGGTTTTGTTTGCGTCACGATCTTCTAAAAGAGATTTTCTGTTCCTTAAAGATTGAGTTTCATTTGCAAAATGAGAAGAACGAGACCGAGTCAAGGGAAGACTATAGTTTTGACTCATATTTTTTTAGCTCCTAGGTTTTTTTTTGTGTCACCATCTTCTAAGAGTGATTTTCTATTCCTAGTATTTTTGAGTTTCATTTGCTGAAAGAGAAGAACTAGACCGAGTCATGGGAGCACTATGATTTTGACTCATGATTTTTCTAGAAACTGAAAATGAAAAGGTTTTGGCTTGGCATGTGGGTGCTTTGAAACTTATTTAATTAATGTACGAATGCATTTGTTGTTGTTTACCTTCACTCTCGTAACTGTCCACACTCAACACGGAAGATCAAACGTATAGGCAGAGATGCAAGGCAACAGTATCGGATTCCTCATGAAACAATTAGCATATACATACGTGACTTGGTGAAACCCACCCACATATGCGCTCCTTTATTCTTGGGGGTGGGAAGGAAGAGAAAATGATGGTGGTGGATGAGGATGTGGTGTTTGTGACCTAGTTTAGTTTGATTTTGAAACTAAAGATAATATGAACCCTAAAATAAAAAAATATGCGGATTGGTTTGGTTAAATTCGTTTAAAAAAACTGAATCAAACTAAACCATTGGCTTTTTTTTTTTTTTTTTGCAGTGGCCAGACAAAAAAGTTTGGGGTGACTGCCATCAAAATAAACTAAAATATATAAATGATATTGCATACATCATTTAAGTTGCAATAAACCAAAAGTCGACCATTCAAAATTTAAACTACATAATACATAAAGTCAATCATTAAATACTTAAAGTGACATTTTACACTCATTAAAGTCGACCATTAACTTTTCTATTGCAAAGAAACAAATTTATCTCTTTCAACCATTTTCAATTTCAATTTAATGCTTGTTCAAAATTTTTTTTAACAATTTGTAAAGAACACGAATAATTGAAATTTACAAGAAAAGTGGACTTATTAAGGTATCTATCGTGTATCATATGTATATATTTCATTGTTTATTTCTCTATATTATCATTTATTAAGTTAATATCAATTCATTTAAATCAAATAAATAATATGTAAAGAGAATGTGTAAAATTAAGAATTCTGTCATCAAACATACATGTAGAAAATCAAGTGATTTTGCTCATATAAAAAAAATCAAAGGTATAAAAAAAATTATTATTTTTTAAATGGGAGTGTCATGGCTCCCCCTTGCACCCCCTCCCTCTGCCATTGGTTTTTTGCGAGACAACACATAACTTAGAAAATTCTATCAACAATTTTTTTTAAGGAAGGTTCTATCAACAATTTTTATTATATTCCTTATTAAAAAAATGTTGATTATATTAGTCGCAACAATTAAAAATTAACTTTAAATATCATTAATGTGCATGAACTGGTCAATACATCTTCAAGAATGGTAATGGAAAATGTTAATCAACTAGTATGGACACTCGTGGCAATCACGGACTAAAAATTCGTCATATTTGAGATTAATATACTCTGATGTATCAAGTGTCATTTAAAGTTCAATATTAAATAAAATAGTGGAGGTTGAACAAAAAATAAATGAATAACAATCATATTTAAGTCTTCAATTATTTGATGAAGATGTGATATTTTTCTCAATTGTGTGGTTTCTCTTTCAACAATGTGTTTATTCACATCAATGTTGACTCACCTAGAAGGCCCAACGGTGGTATCATATCATGTTTCAACATTGTGGGGGAGAAGGAGTGATTCTTGGTAGGCATGACATTTTAACCCGCCCTCGCTCAGAGCTGGCCGCCATGCCCCGTATTTAACGCGGAAAAGCCGATTTAATTGGGTGTGGGTGCAGGTGCGGGGAAAACCTGTTTCTTTAATACAGGGGTGTGGATGGTCAAACTCATCTGCACCCACCCCTGCACCCACCCCGTTTATTTTAAATTACTCTTTTTTACCTTACATTTGATAATCATATTACTCATATACCCTTCCTAACATATCAAGTACATATCCAAAGAATGTATTTTTTTAGATATGTGGAAAAAACATGTTTTTTTTTACTATAGCTTCGGGAGTGGGGGTTGGGGCGGGGCGGGGAAACCTGTCCCCGCTTGGGGGCAGGTTGTGGTGTGAATTTTCCATCCCCGGCAGGTTTGGGGGCAGGGACAGGGATGGGTACAGTGAAGCGGGGTCGGGGGTGGGGATGCTAAAACTCGTGTCTGACCCGCCTGTTGCCATGTCTAATTCTTGGTGTTGGATCATAGACACGAAGAGTCTCTTACATAATAGAGAGATGTTACTGAAGGGAATTCAAGTACATTAAAGGCAAGATAAATAAAATTTGAGTAAAGTCTCTACTCGTCCACACGAACGGTTCTCCTCTAGTTCCTGGTGCTAGCCAAGCGATTGGAGGGTAAGAGAAAACTAGGGTTTGATTTTCGCCTTTACGGTTTCTCAAAACGTGTAACCTTAGACTTCAGCACAAGGGTTCTATTTGTAGAACTCATTGTGTGCTCTGCAAGTCAATAATCACAATTAGAATTCTGTAAGCCCATTAACCCATTAGCGTTCGCTAACTAATTAGCGTTATTTGCTAAATGCACCCCATCTTATATTTCTCTGTTTGACTGTTCTATTGTGTGTGACTCTATAGGTTCTTGTAATGTTGACAATAATATTAATCTTATATTTAACATTATAAACAGTGAGAGGTATCTAGCAACACATCACTACAACCCAAGTGACAAAAATGTGAAGTGATCTGACGAAACTTTTTCCATCAAGAGGCCTAAAGATATATCTCCTGTTATGAAGGAGGGACAAATCTCATCTAGGACACTCATGTCCCTCAACATGATTCGTCAAGTGCCCATTAACCAAGGTTATGGTTATCCTGTTACAGACACGTTTGAATGAAAATAAAGCACTGAAGTCCACATTTAGGGATCATAGTGGTTTCAGGTTTAGGAGTGGTATACACCATTATCATTGTGATAATATCTTATATGACATTTTCATAACATACTATATAGTATTCTCACGGTGGGTCAATCCAGTATAAATATTACTCATAATATTTATACATATTTATAGACTTAATATCTGATATTCAAGACCCATGAGATGTGGTCATCAATCTACATAAATAATAGTCTCTACGCTTTATTATTATCCCAATTTATATTAAAACTTGACTACGGATACATTTAAGAATAACGTTCTTCCTGTTAATGTAATCTCATGATTAAGTCACACTTAATATTCCATCACATGAACTATCTATACTTGGGAATTTATTAATCTTACAACAATTATAATAAAGAATGTCATATTTCATTTAATAATAAAAGTCATGATACATAGCATAAGTTTAACATAAACTATTGGCCTCTAGGGATTACACAAACAGTTAATGTGTTAAGTGCGAGTTAAAATTCGACATTAGATGCAAGAGTAGATGTTGAGCAACATATGGCGGAGATTATCCATATACCTAATGCTTTATGACTTTGGGTGAAGATGTGATGTCAATCTCACTTATGTGGTTGCTCTTGGACTAATATGATGATATAACCTAATGTAGTTTCCCATAGAAGTTGTAACATTATAATGATTTGTTATGTTAGTCTTTTAGTGTCATTTGTTTAATTTTTTAACTTAAATTTTAGCTTTTGGATGTCATTCACTTTAATGCATATTTGTTATTCAATCTCTGTTATTTCAAATCCATTCACTTTTAGTCTTTGGTGAGATCTGACGGTGGAAAAATGTAGACTTGTTGTGATGAGTTGACAAAATACACGTGTATTAGTCATTTTAATTTGATGTGATATTTGTTGATTGAGTCTATTATTTTGGTAGCATGATTAATATCCAGTGACTTTCAACTCCTTCAACAAATTCATAAAATTATCAACAACTCATTTTATTCCCTATATTGTCACGAATAAAACCCACTCTCCTTGGTTTTTCTTCTTATCATTTCTCTCATGTTCAAATTCCTTTTCCATCTTCTTTCTTTTTCTAATTTACTTTCTATTTTTTCATTAAGGAAAGGAACAAAGAAACCCCTACCATATTGTTCCTCTTATCTTATTTCGCTATCTCACCATATTATAAACACAGAGAATCTCACACTTAAGGGAGAGATGTTAATGCGTCATTTGTAAGTTAAAATTCTACATTGGATGCAAGATTATATATTAAGCAACATATAAATGAAATGACTGATATACCTAATATCTTATGGTTTTAGATGAAGATGTGGTGTCAGTCTCACTTATGGGGTTTCTTTTAGCCAAATATGATGATTCAAGTCATTATAGGTTGGGCTCCCTCAGAACTCCAAATATTATGGTAAATTGTTATTTTTGTTTCTGCATGTCCTTTGCTTAATTTTTTATATTAAATATAAGTTTTTTAATGTCATTCATTTTCATGCAATTGCTTTTATCCAACCTCTGTTCTTTCAAATACCTCTATTTTTGATCTTTAATCTTGTTTATGGCAGCCTCTATACAAAGCAGGTCCCAATCCCATATAAAAGAAGAGGGTTGAGTTAGCATCTACAGAAAACATATTTTTTTTAATCTCTATAGTAACCCTACTTAGTGAGATAAAATTTGGTTGTTGTTGTACTTTTACTTTTAGTCTTTGTTGGAATTTGATAATTGAAAATTGCAGATGTGTTATGTTGAGTTGACAAAGTAACATTCTAAAATGATGTGATATTTCTTTTAATTGAGTATATTTTTATTGGTAAAATACTACTCATAAATCTCCAACTCCTTCAGCTAATGCATAAAATTACTAATAGCTCACTCCATTCTAAATACTTCGATGGACAAAATACACACAACTTTTTTTTCCTTGTCATTTCTCTCATGTTCAAATTTCTTTTTCATATTTTTTCTTTTTCAAATTTTTTTTCTCTCTTTTCATTAAATATAGGTACATAAACCTCCCTCAATTAAACCACTATCAATCCACCTTTTTTGCCATGTTGTTCCTTTGTCTCACCTTATTTGACTATTTCACCAAACCACAGATGCAGTGAGTCTCACACTTAAGGGAAATATGCTAATATGTCAGTTTTGACGTCAAATTCCACAATAGATGCAAACGTAGATGTTGACAAACATATAAGTGTGATCACCAATATAAGAGTAGATGTTTAAATTTTATTATAAATTTAAGGTTTTGGATATCATTTGTTTTTATGCAATATTTTTTAATTAATCCCTAGTATTTTAAATCCCTTCACTTTTGGTCTTTTGTGGATTTACTCGTAGATAAACTCGGATGTGTTTTGACGAGTTATGAAAATATGTGTTTATGAAGATACTTTTAAATGTTGCGACGATTTTTATTAATTGAACCTAAATTTTGGGTAAGTTAATTACCCAAAAATCTCTAACTTCTTCAACAAACCTATAAATTACCAACAATTATCTTCATTCTCTAGTATGGACACATGTACCAAACACAATATTGTATTATTCTCATTCGTGTGGTTGCCCTATGTTAAATGGATTAATCCACACTAGTGTTGACCCCCCCATAAGGTTCAACGATGGTATTATATCATGAGGGAGATCCCGAAAGTGGATAGTCTCATACTTGAGGGAGAGAGGTTAATGTATCAAGTATGACTTAAAGTTCCACATTGTATGTAAGAGTATACGTTGAAGGACGTGTAATCTTTCCACTTATTAACCATCAAGATCAATTATATATGTAAAGGATGATTACTTGGGAAGCAATTTCGGATGAGTTTTCCAAAGGAGTTAAACTCAAGAGCCAAGAAGTCGCTCGAGCTTATACATGCTAACGGTTGAGGGTCAATCAAGTCAATCTCACTAGGTAAAAAACATGTATTTCCTTCTTTTCATTGATGATTTTTCAAGAAAAACATGGGTCTATTTCTTCAAACATAAATTAGAAGTCTTTACCAAATTTAAGAAGTTTAAAGTTATTGTGGAGAAAGAAAGTGGTCGGTAGATAAAAGCTATGCGGACTGATCGAGGAGGAGAATTCACTTATAAAGAGTTCCAAAGAGTTTTGTGAAGAGAATGGAATCAGCCGTCGACTGACATTTTCAAGACCCCCCAACAAAATGGTAAGAAAAATACTTGACATGACTCGAAGCATGCTCAAAAATATGAAACTACCAAAAGAATTTTGGGATGAAGTTGTGGTGTATGCAGTATCTATCTAATCAATCACCAACAAGGAGTGTATGGGGAAAGACACCACAGGAAGCATGGAGCGGAAGAAAGCTAGGTATTTCACACTTAAGGGTCTTCGAGAGTATAACCGATTTTCACATTCTAAATGAGAAAAGAGAAAAGCTTGATGACAAGACTGAGAATTGCATCTTTGCCGGTTATGATCAAAGCTCAAAGTGCTACAAGTTATACATCCCAGAAAACAACGAGATTGTAATTAGCTGAGATGTGGTATTTGATGGAAAAAAAGAGAATGAGGATGTGGAGCGCACAAAAAGGAATACAAATTCTTTCCCGAAAGGATAATGACGTAGTGAAACAAGTTCACCGCTCTCCAACATCACCATTCACCCACTTCTAAAGAAACAAGTAGTGAAAGGATTACGACATGTACACGAAGCCTTCAAGATCTCTACGAGGAAACTAAAGGAATGGATAATCTCACACTATTTTGCCTTTCTGTAAGTTATGAACCAGTGCTTTGGAAGAAGTTGTACAAGTTAAGAGATAGGGAGATCCAATAGATGAAGAAGTTTAAGCCTTTAAGATTAGTTGCAAAAGGTTACAATAAAAAGGCCGTGTTTATCCCGAGTCGATCGACTGAATATCATAAAGCTCAAAATATTTCTAGCATTTCAATACAAGCTAAAAATTTATCGAATAGACGTGAAGTGTTCCTTTTTGAATGGAGTCCTCAAAGAAGAACGGCACATCAAGAAACCAATAGGAGAATTCATAGTTGTTCTCAAGCTAAAGAAGAAATTTTATGAGCAAATTAGATGGGACTTTGATATCAGAATTCTAAATCTTCCAGGGTGTTTAACTGGAGGTTGTAATGATTTGTTGTCACTAGGAGTTGGGTTTGTCATCCCAATTATCTTAAGCACGATATTTGTGGAGCGGTTAGTGATGTTGGCCTCATTGATGTCCATTTGAATGGGTATACGTTCACTAGGAGTGGTAGTTGTGCGGGTGGTTGTATGGAGGAGCAAAGTTTGGATAGGGCGATGGCTAATTTAGAGTGGTTAATGATATTTCCTCAAGCCATCTCTCAAACCTCATATCCTCGATATCATATCATGGTCTGATTGTGCTGCAGTTTGATATTCCTCCCATTAGCTCGTATTGAAGGCCTCACCGTTTTGAAAAAAAATGTCTTCTAGAGCACGATGGTAATGAGGGTAATCGGTGTTAGGTTAGGTGGTAGTGCTGATAGTTTATTGAAGTGGAGTCGGAAGTGCAACAAAAGAGTCAAATATGATATTATATTAAGAAAAGAATGATGAATCTCATTGTTAGAGAGGATCAAGACCGGAAGCAACATGACATTTCGTTTTAAGGTATGGTCATCTCAAGACATAATTTTTTCACACCTCACATACGTGCAGATCAAAGCCGAACAAGTTATCATGAACCACGATTACAAGATGATGGAGGAATAGTTATGGAGGTTCTTTTACTCCTCCAACAAAAGGCACACAAGTATTTTGACGAGTTGTTTGCTCACAAAACTAGTGCTTATGTTCCTGTGTTTGGAGGCTACTGGTTCTCGAATCTCATCAAATGATAATGAATTTTGGTAACACATTTCTCTAGTATGGGATTTTTTTAGGCTTGAAACAAAAATGGATTCAGATAAGACTTATGGGCCTGCGTCTGATATGGTTCGAATTCTGGTTTTTATAAAACTTGGGATATTTGTGGCCGGAGTTGAAATTTTTAAGATCTGCTGTACTTGGATAGAAAAGGAACCTTTCTCAAATTCTATCAACAATAAAATATTTCATTGATCCTTAAAGTAGTCCGTTTAATATGAAGGATTTGTTACCTATATCCCTTTGTAATGTTGTCTACTAGATTTTATCAAAGGTCGTTGCTAATAGACTGAAACATGTTCTTAACAAAAGTGTTTCTATGGCGCAGTCAGCTTTTGTTCCTAATCAGTCATATAACAGACCATGTCGTGGTAGCTTTTGAAATTATTCATCTTATGAAGAAAAATAAAAGAAATGTGCATGATGAATCAAATATTCACATTTTCTTTGACTGCAGAAAGAGTCATGCATGTTGGAAGCACCAGAATTTTAAGGATTTTTTTCCCGCTTTGATTACTAACTTAGATGGGTAGAGAAGAAAAAAGTGTTCCATGACCTTATGGAGTTTGTGGTACAACCGTAATAGGATTGCTTGGGATAAGGTAGATGATAGTGCTCCTGTTATTTTATCTTGTGGTCATCAAGTGTTCACAGATTGGTTGATTGCACAAAAGGAGGAAGGTGAAATTATTCAGGTTCCATTAAAGATTCTTAACAATAGATGGAGGAAACCGCCTAGAAGTTTTGTTAAATGTAATGTTGATGTCTTCTTTCTAGAGAATAATCAATATTAAAACAATAATGCGTTGAAATTATTGTCTAGATTGGTCCACAGCCATTCCAAGAGGATTCGGTTTTTTTTTTTCTTCTTTCTAGAGAGACTAGAGTGGCGAAATCCTTACATACTAAGTACAGATATGCGGATTTCAACCCGCACCTCAACATATCAAATGTTTTTGTAGCTTTTTACCAACTGAAATGTACTTACGAGACAACGCCTTTACCAGAGAAAACCCGAATGATATGAAAACCGCTGCTAAAAATAAAGAACAAAAAAACAAAACAAAAGGAAAGTTTGCATTATTGATGAAGTCTGTTAACTAAAACTAGAATGTCATGTTACCAAATCTTCTATTTTGTGATCACCAACATATAGAACTTCCAGCATGTTTGCCACATAAGCATCCTAAAAACCGAATGTTCTCATTTGTCTTTGCGCCTGTAACATGCTCTTTGCCCTGAAAAAAATCATTAAAAAAACCAGTTTATTAAACGTTAGGAAGTTTAATGTACAACCAGAAGACATGTAGTAAACCCCTCTTTACAAGGCCAAAGCAGAACCCAGAAATATATATGTATTGTACCATGCTTGATGCTTTTCATGAAAATCACATGAAACATGTTCAAAATTACTATACTATTAGGAATGCTAACAACTAAAACTACACACTCTTTCGACATATTTCTTTACATTTCATTATTGACATTTTCTAGAAAAATTATTTAAATTGCCTTGCTTACAAATACCTTGTAAAGTAACAAGAGAACAAATGAATGAGTAATAAATAAACAGTGCGTCGATGAATACATTGCTAATAATCTCCATTATTTGCATAATATTCAAGTCCCTCAAATATTTTGCTGAAGAGGTGAATGTAGAACTCATCTAAATGACTATAACCTATAACTTAGTTATTAATTTCTATTGCCAAACAAATCATCTGAAAACTGTACGTTTGTTTTCTACAATATATTGACAAACAACATATTTAACCCAACTATATATCTGAGAGCTGAAACATATTTGGAATGGAAACATAAAACAAGATAAAATTTAATTCCATATGCAAAGTGTTTCACAGTTACCGTGATATCTTGCATATATAATCAAAGTGAAATTCCTTGAATTTCTTACCACAGGTGTAGCAGAAGTAACATCCACACCTGCAAAGAAAAAGAAAATGGAGTCATTATAACTCATGTTTCATCAATCATTATAATGCAATAATAATGAATTAGAGAATAATATAGATTTATAGTTAAAATTTATAAAAATGATGAACCTGGACGTAATGAAATCACATCCCAAAGTTTTCTCGACATGGATAGAACATCTCGGACATTTCTGCCACATTTCACTTTTATCCAAATGCACTAATTTCTTATCAAGTTGTTTTTCACCTAGAACCTTTTTCGACTTCTGAAATTCACGGCATTTCATATCTGCATGCCATGGAACTTCACATTGTGCACAGAATAGCCTATGACAAGACGGACATTCACAACTTGTAACACCCTCTAGCCCGTCATTCACCAACAAAAGAGAACAATTTTTATAAGGGCAGTATATTTTTTGCCTCAAAACAATAGAAGACTCGTAAATTGCAGATTCCCTATCAACAACGACTTTTTTAGGTAAAATGGATTGCAAATGTTCTGGTTTCAATTCAACAGAACATTCTGGATCCGGACACTTCACTTTCACCACTTTTTCTTTTCTTTGAACCTTAGCATACTTGGATATGCACTTAGTACAAAAAAGGTGATTGCATGAATGTTTGTGAATATTTTAGAGTCTATTACAGAATCAAGACATATACCACATAAGCTTTTTGAGGATTGAGCTTTCGAACGAGGGGTTATTGCTTTCTTTCTCTTCTTCTTCTTTTCAATATCGCTGTCTTTGGAAAGAGATTTTCTCTTCATCCAGTTCTGCTATTCATTTGCTGAAATAAAAGTAAGAGAAGGAGACATGGGAGGACTGTATTCGATTTTCATCATGAATTTGTGAGGAAGTTTGGTTTTAGTTTTAGTTGGAAGGAAGTTTTAGATTTGATCGTGTGAGTGGATTGGACAGTTACTATAGTCAAGGAGAATTATACTAACGTTTAAGTTTTGTTTTTTTTGAAATAAATGGACGATGATGTTATGCATCCCTACAAAAGTTGGTTCATGTGACAAGCTAACACCATCAAACATTGATATACAAAATTGGCTTTATAGCATTTGAATGTCTTCGTATGCCGATGTTATAGCATTTCACATTCGCTGCAAAAGAAAGGTCTCTACTCTCTAATAGTTGTCCTATGATGTAAAGGAACTTCACAAATTCGATCACAATAAAGTTGAACCCTACGACCACAATTTTTTGTTCTTTTACGACAAACATGCATGCCACTATTTTTTCCTTGTCTCCAAATACGTTGAACGGTACATTTTCTTTGTTGTGGTGGCCGGGAATTGAATCCGGGACCTTGCATATATTATGCATTAATCCTATCAATTGAGCTAAGCTCGCAAGGAGGTTGAACGGTACTTATTGAAACCGAAAACTGTGATGCCACCATTTGAAGCACCCCATTTATGAGTTTTCCTTCAACTCACTCATTCAAATGAGCATTATATATCGTGACTCTATCAGCATTACACACAAAAAATTCCTTGTTGGTGCTACTGAAACTTGCAAATTTGACACATCATCAACGCTATTTTCTTATGTAAAAGAAAAATATTTACAGTTTGAAATTAATGTATTCCATACCCAAAAAAATATTATGTATTCAAGTAAATTATTCAAATTATAATAAGACCTATAATATTTATAATAATTATTCAAATTATTAAAGGAAGAGCGTCATGTTTGGACTTGAGGTGGAGTGTTGAAAATTAAGTAATCTCACATATGAGGGAACAAGAAAACCTATAATATTTATAAGTATTGGAAAGTTTGAGTCCACTATAACACAAACAAACGATCTCCTTATATTTTCAACACTCCAACTGAGCTTTTGCGATAGCGATAATCCAACAGTGAATCTCCCAAAATTTAAAAGAAGGGATCAGAAAGTAAATCAGGTTCCTAAGCACACAAAAACCAGTAGAAACTTAAAAATAACAAAAGTACCAAAGAATAGGTTCAATAGTCAACATGTCTGATTTTGGAAACTAATATGAAAGAAAGCAAAATTTTAGACACCCATAGAATATCATATAACCTTGGATTTATCCTTCCAAAAAGTTTCTTGATAAGCAAGATTGTGCAAGATAAAGCATTGGTTTGTAATTCTTGAGCTTGCAAACTATCTGAGATGCCAAAGGAATACAGTACTAGCTTGTTCCTGAATTCTCTAAATCGATAAAGCTACATTCACTAGTAGATGAACATCTCCAAAAAAAAACTTTTACTCCAAGTCTTGAGCTCATGTTTCAGCTTAAAAACCAGATACTAAGATATATAGCACCGAAAAATAGGCACATCATTAAAAACAGCGCACAAGCCAGCGCACAAGCCTCCTCCAGCCATCTGGATGATCGGACCACATTTTAAAATAAAATTAGTCAGTTCTTTGTGGCTTATCTTCAATGCCTGCTTATAAAACACTCTGCCTTATTTGAAGAAAAATTCTTTGACAAAGAACTTGTAAAAACATTTTAACTGTGGCTTTAGCATTTTAAATGATTTCAAGTCTTTTCATAGAGAACACTTATTGTAAACAAAGTGATTTTTGTTAGAGTGATTTTTGTTAGAGTGAATATATGTGTGATTTTGTCGGGGTAGTATTAGGGTTACATGCATTCTTATATGCAAAGAGTTTCATATAATCAAGTCTTTCATAGATTTATAAGAGTAAACAAAGTGATTTTAATTAAAGTGAGGTGTATGTGTAATTTTGTTGGTGTGTTTTAGAATTACATGCCTTCTTATATGTCTTATTTCTAATTCCATATGCAAATAATTTCGTATAGTACCTTGCCCGATGATTGCAAGTATGAAACCTATTCCAATCCCTACCACAAATGTAGCAGAAGTGACAGCCACACCTGAAATGAAAAAGCATTGAGTAGTTTTAAATAATATTTCATCAATACAATATAAAATTAATTGAACTTAAAATTAGTGAAATTAATGATTAAGGATAAGCAAGAGAAGGTAAGATATAATTATACAATACAACCTGCATCTCATGTGTTCACATCCAGTAGTTCTCTGTACATGCATAGAGCATTTTGGACATTTCTTCCACTTTTCTCTTTTAGCCAACTCCAAAAACTTCCTATCGGATTGGTTTAAGCCTTGACCTATTTCCGACTTCTCAAATTCCTGACAATTCATGTCTGCGTGCCATGGAACTTTACATTGTGCACAGAATAACCTATGACAAGAAGGGCATTCACATTTTGTAATAGCACCTGCCCCGTCATTCACCAATAAAAGAGAACAATTCTTATAAGGGCAGTAAAATTTATCCTTCAAAGCAATGGAAGCCTCACAGTTTGCAGATTCCCAATCAACAATGATTTCGTTAGGTAAAATGGATTGCAAATGTTCTGGTTTCAGTTCAACAGAACATTCTGGATCTGGACACTTCACTTTCACCACTTTTTCTTTTATTTGAATCTTCGCATACTTGGATATGCATATAGTACAAAAGGGATGATTGTATAAACCAGTTGAAAACATATTAGAGTTTGTAACAGAATCAAAGCATATACCACAGAAGATTTTTGAGGATTGGCCTTGTCCAATATCTGTCTTTGTTTTTTTTGGCTTGATCTGTATCTGTTTGT
>Ga0315915_1004501_pt1 | contig 17565 bp, 9 predicted proteins | sample MpolbnodulesMG_FD_207738 | JGI IMG/M metagenome (GOLD analysis project Ga0315915, IMG submission 207738) | Medicago polymorpha root nodule microbial communities from Los Angeles, California, United States - branched nodules | ecosystem: Host-associated > Plants > Roots > Nodule | place: USA...
CATTTAATTTAATTTTTTATTGTTGGTTTTTTTTTTTTTTTTTTTTTTTTTTACAAGTACCATCTCATGATTCGCCCAAGACATCCAAATTCAAATGACCGACCCTGTATATGAACAAATATATCAAATTCTTAAATATATGAACAATTATTTTTTCATATACATCGGTCATGGATGAAACTTTGGACCAAATGATTGAGAGGTTCAAGTATACAATATTATGTTGGTTGCAATTTTTATTTTAGTGTATTTTTTTTAAAAAAAAAAAAAAACTCGGTATCCGATCCAAGAATCGACTAATTTGAGGGGACCAATCTCACCGCCCACTTGCAGAGACCCCATTTAAAGCCAAAGCAAGCTCTGTATGGACTTATCCCACCGAAATTGGCACCAAGGGAATCGAACCGGAGACCTCTAGAGGAGCAAACTCCAAAGATCCCAAACCAATCTCACCGCCCGCTTGCAGGGGCCTGTTTAAAGCCAAAACAAGCTCTGTATGGACTTAGCCCACCGAAATTGGCACTAGAAGGAATCGAACCGGAGACCTCTAGAGGAGCAAACTCCAAATATCCCAAGCCAACCACTAGACCAACTCCAAATGGGTTTTTTTATTTTAGTGTATGCTAATAAGTATGTCTAAGACTCTCAAAAAAAAAGTATGTCTAAGATACTTGTTGAAAAAATAGAACAGATAATAAATGATAGATTTTATGCGGTAAAAGCCAATTTTCACCAAAGATTTTATGCTAATATAAGCATCACTGTTTTTTTATTCGAAGTTTTTCTCAATATCATAAAAGCCAATTTATAAAAATATAGTTCCGTTCGTTCTATTTCACCGTCGATAGTTAGTGCACTTTCATTCACCAACAAAACAAAATCAATAGTTAGTGCACAATGTGAGTGTTGACTGTGTTGTAAACTCCAATCGTGTGAGTGTTGTAAACTTTCGTAAATCGAGTTCAATTCCTGCTCATAAACAAATTCTTTCAAACTTGTTCTTATCTCAAATTTTACGTATATAAATTGAGCCAACATAAGACTTGTCAATTAATTCTATGTGCCAAACGTATAGACAAAAGCTTACATGCTTGCTTATTCTTCTTCGAAAATATGGAATTTCCTACAATTATCTGTGAAGTAGCAGCCTTCCAAATTTATATGCTTCGGATATTTTAATCTGACGTTAGTAAGCTTAAAAAATGGCACGTCAATGTAGGAGATACCATTTTTATAACTGGCAATTGAGTAGGAAATATATACACCACTACAAAATGTGAGATTATCATAGTTCTCATCATTTTTAATAAAAGAAAAAAAAAAGAGTTCAGAACGAACAGCACAGTTAGCTAAAAAGGAACCAAGAAAATTACAAATTCTTAAAAACAGAACAGTGCGAAAACATTATATAAGGTTTTTTAATTATTAATAACAATGTGTTAACTGAAAATGATAAGAAAAGGAAAAAAAAACTCAAGAATTTTCAATAATAACTCAACTGTCATCGAATCCACAAAATTGTTGCTGGTTTCATAACATTTATGTACGGAAAATTGTTGAGACCCAGATAAACCAACATTAACTGGAAATCTTCCATCTCAACTTGAAATTTTTCGTGAAAGTATTAAAAGTACAACATGGTTATTAAACTAAAACTAAATTTAACAGTAAGTCACACCGTTTCCGCTAATAACTTCGCCTATGCGGTAGGCTTTCTCTGTATCACTTCTGTTTTCAAGTATTCTATTAGCTGCCTCTGGAGTGACCACAAGGACCATCCCAATGCCCATATTAAAAGTACGCATCATCTCAGAATCTTCAATTTTTCCAGCCTAATGGGAGAGATTATTAGTATGGTGCATTTTTGTCCCCAAAATATTTGAAGATCAGACAAAAATATATTAGGAAATACCTCTTGAAGCCATTTGAAAACTGCAGGCATCTCCCATGAGTTTTTGTATATAGAAGCACCAAAGCCTTTTGGAAAAACTCGAGGAATATTATCTGTGAAACCGCCACCAGTGATGTGAGCAATTCCCTTTACCCCTCCTTTGCTGACTATGTCGAGCACCTATTTCAAAAAGACAAGAGACGACTTCAAGATTTAAAGGGGAGTGAGTTTAAAAAAAATGTAGAATGTCACAGAGAATCATAAATATTAAATAACCTGTTTAACATAGATCTTAGTTGGAGCCATTAAAGCTTCTGCAACTGTAGTGCTAGCGCCAGGGAGTTTATCTTTCAATGAAAGACCACTTTTCTCAAGTACTCTACAAAATATATTGATAAATTTCAGTAAGCCAATAATTTTATATAATATAATAGATTTCATACTCAAAACCAACCTTCTAACAAGTGAAAAACCATTAGAGTGAACTCCCGTTGATGGTAAACCGATAAGAATGTCGCCCACGGTAATGTCTTTTCCATTGATAACGGAATCTTTCTTTACAATCCCAACTGCACAGCCACTAAGATCATATTCACCTTCTTTGTATAGACCAGGCATCTCTGCAGTCTGAAAAGTGTATAAAACTAATCAGAGGAGAAATATAAATAATCCTGATCTTCGTCGACATTTATAATAGCATGCAGTTGCGTGTGTGTGAAAAGGAAGTTATGTATTTAAAATTTAAATTGTGAAAAGGAAGTTATGTATTTAAAATTTAAATAGAGAGATTGGTTGTAATATATACATGTGTTTAATTTATTTGACAACAATATAAGATTGTAATAACCAGATGGGGTTTGAATAAAATGTCAATCGAACACGTATAATAAAACAAGAAAATTTCAATTTAACAAGTCTTATTGTAAGAAGCAACGGAACATATGTCTTATCCAAATAAGCAATTGAACATGCCTTATCCTAATAAGTAGGATTTACCACTTGAATGGATCATTGCATTAGATAAACCAAATTTCAATAAAACAATTTAGAATGAGGTCTTTTATAATAGTTAAGGTCTTCTATAATAGTTAATCTTTTTTCCCTAAAAAAATTCTTAAGTCTTCCTCTACCCGACTCAAGCTTATATAAATGCAGCCTTTGTTCTACTGTGGTTTTCTCAAATGGCTAAATCACGCCTCAATAAGTATTCCTCCAACTTTTCCCGCATACATTTCATGTTGAGCCCCCTCAATATTTATATCAGATACTAACAATAAGATATTTCAAAAACAAAAATATTTTCAGAATAAATGCTCCAGTTACTTCATTTTGCCTACCCTAAATTGATCATATATTATGAATTGGCAAGAATACACGACAACAAATCCAATTAGATACTGACATTAGATAAACCATAAAATATTTCAATACCTCTCCTCCGAGAAGAGCGCAGTCAGATTGCTTACAACCATCAACAATTCCTTTTATAACCTAAAGAAGAGAAAATCAAATGAGGAATAAGCATTTTTACGACACTCACAAAGTTTAAACCAAACCAGCTAGAAGCACATCCATTACCTGTTCAGCAACATCCACATCAAGGTGGCCAGTAGCAAAGTAATCTAGGAAAAACAAAGGCTTTGCCCCTGAAGTAACGATGTCATTAACGCTCATCGCAACCTAGAGAGAAAAACAGTCAAAACTCAAACCCTAAGTAACAGAAACACTTCAAAAATAAAAAATCAGAATTCCAAAATGTTTACCAGATCAATCCCAATAGTGTCATGAATGCCAGTTTCAAAGGCAAGCATCACCTTTGTCCCAACACCATCAGTACCAGCAACGAGATATGAATCACCTGCGCAAAACAAACCAAATCTACATTCAATAAAAAGGAACTAAACAAACAAGGGTTAAATACATTTTTGCCCCCTGACATTTGATCGAATTCAAGTTTACCCCCCTGTAATTTTCTTTTTTGAGATTCCAACCTTGTAATTTAAAGATTCTTTGCTTTTAGACATTCGTGTTATTTGACTGTACAAAACAAATGATGTGGCAAGAAGTAAATTCGCCCAAATGACAAGGGGAAAAAGTACCTTTAAACCCAAAATTTGATGTCATGAAGGTCTAAAAGAAAAGAATCTTTACAAGGTTGGAATTGCAAAAAAAAAATATATATATATATTTACAGAGGGGTATGTTGGAATTCACTGAAACAGCGAGGAAAAGTGCATTTAACCCAACAACAAAAGTGATTGAGAGTGTTGTTGCTTTGGCGTTGGCAAATGGTCAGAAAAATTCTCAAAAAAATGACTTCAACAATTTACTAAAATTCAATTTAGAGTCAAAAGCTCTGAATCTCAGCTTGAGGTCTTGATTGGATAAATAGCTTAATTAAGCGTTTCTAGCATAAACGCTTATCATATGTATAATTATATCTATAAGCTATTTCTATAATAAAGATATAACAGAGTCAACTTTCTCTCATACAACCTATAAGTTGTTTTCATAAGCTACCCTAGTGAACTCGTGAAAATGAGCTGACAAAATCATAAGCTGAAAAAGAACACTCTTTGAAGTGTTTATGCCAATAGATAAACTCAAATAAGCCAATTTAATCATAAGAATCAATTCTACATGCAAAATCAATTCTTACTCGGTACACTAAAAAAAAATACCAAATCATTTTTAAACTTCTATAATCACTTTTTTCAATCCAAAAATCAAATCCAAACAAGTGAAAATAAAGAACCACTTACCAAGGGGGAATAAACCACCGAAGCCACCAATTCCGGGAGCCATCTTAGCAATTCTTCGAACAAGCTCAGAACCAGCATCAATGTCAACACCGGAGTCCTTATACGTCAGACCTTGACCTTCAGCTCTAACAGCAACAACCCTGCTGTTGTTCTTCTTCAAGTTGGACATTGATAGTGCTCTGTTGTTAACGCAGATTGCATTGAGCAAACTGTGGTTGATTGTGGCGGTGCATTTACAGCTGTGAGAATTAGGTTTCAACGATGCTACAGCGAGAAAATGTGATAGTTCTGTGCAAGCTCCGAAACTCATTGCTAAGAGTGGTAGAATAAGTATATGAAGAGAGAAACTTAGGTTAGTTAGGAAAGATGGAGGCGGAGGTGGTTGGAAAGATGGATGGTGCTGTGATGGAAACGCGGCGAGTTGTGACGGAAGAAGGAGTTTGCGATTTGCGTGAAGAAGCAAGAAGGAGAAGTGAGTTGCGGATGAGAGAGAGTGTTGCAACGTGAAAGAATAAGAATGAGTTTGCTTCTAAACCAATTTATGGTAAACCGGTTTACTGTTTTTTATGTTATATGGTCTGGTTTGATTTGGTTTTTTTATAAACTGGGCTGGACTTTAAAAAAATGGAAATGGAATGGTTATTTGCACACCCTACGTATAGTAGCGTTTATCAAACAGAGAGAGAGAGAGAAATGAGTGCGAGTATGAATAACAATTTCTAAACCCCTAAAAATAAAGCAATGATTGTGGATCGGATGATTATGTGACATTTGAAGTGTGTGATCTTTATTCAAAACCTTCCACCTGCAAATAATCAGCGTCAATTTTTTGAGTGGGAATTTTGTTCAGGATTCCCAAGTTTTCCTCTTTATCATTTTAAAGCTTCTTTATTGAATGTGTGAACTAGACGCGAGGGGTGCATAGTGTATATTCTCATACCATGTCCAAAAACTCTTGTCACTCCAATGATTTACGAACTTTTTAACAAGCGCATGGCACAATAGTTGACGATGAAGGCTTGTGTGGTCAATTTAGACAACATTTAAGCATACACTCAAAAAAGTAAAAAGACGAGAGAATTAAATGATGCATTTTATTTTATTTGGTACAAAAATGATGTATTTTATTACAAAAATTAAATGATGTGCAACTTTATATGTATGCGCCCAAATACTTTTAATTTGGAGTTGTGACCAACCAAATATATCACATAGTTGAAGATGGTTTTCAACTATTTTGAATTTCGACCTGTTAGGTAGGCATCATTGGCCTGGCTCAATGTGTGAAAATGTTCAGAGAAATTCAGATTAAAATAAATAAGTAATAAGCCAAAGAGGTTTTGAAGTAAATTTGATGCTGAATTTGGATAATTCTAACCAAACCATATTATGAACGCTTGCAATGTGTCCGCTGGAGAGACGATTCTTATACTCAAATCACACAGAATTTTTCCGGACCATTTCTTTACTTATTCAAGCCAACTATCATACATATACATTGATACAAACTATTACAAAATTATTTCAAATTGATCGATAAAGGCCATGTCATCTTTCGGGCACCGCCGCAGATGGTATTTAGCTCATGCTTCACCAAATAATGTCCTTTGACTCCTGACTAGTCTCTTGGTTCAAAACATCAGAATCCTATTCACTATTTAGTGGGAGAGTAAATTGTGAAATACATTTGACACAAGAATGCTTGGTCAGGACTTCCTAGACCACAAAGAATAGACAGATCTGATCCCCCCCAAAACACTAACAGAAAGAGGGAAGGGTTGACTATACTGTGACAATCACTATATTTGAGCAACTAGGAGTTCATTCCATGTATCTGGAATTCCAGGTAGGCACCAATGCAAACAGTCACTAGAGTTGAGAGTTCCTCTAATAGTGTAGCGGGACATGTGAGCCTCATCCCTCAATTGTGAAAGAGGGGTTATATCCAGTATCTTAATTTTTGTACCATTTAGTGCACCTGCAATAACTGGATCACTAGATCCTTCCAAGGAGACTTCACTACCATTTGATAGTGGGATAGTGTTATCACAGCTCCCACCAGTATTCCAATCCCCATTGAAGAAATGCCTAGGCGATAAAGTCCTGAAGAAAGCTTTGAGCCGGGGATGCGAAACAAGTTGCAAATCAAGCCACTTGACTACACTGTAGATTGCTAAGTTTTTGGCGTTTAAAATTTCTGCAATCTTTTTGTCTTCATTTGGCTTTCCATTAACATGCATTATCCACTTGTTTGCATTGAGCTTCCCACGGTTCCAGTGGTGTCCTGTATTGAGAACCAAAACATCAAAGCGATGGAGAAACTGTCTCATGAAAGCGGGTGGACGGTCTAAATGCATGGCAATGTCGCTATGTTTGTCTGTGATGTTTAGGGGCACAAGATCACATAAACTGGCTGACCAATAATATAAGATGGTGGTATTAGTCTTGGTAAACCTGTAAGCCCAGCCATCAGGACGTATAGCTCCGCGGTGTTTTACAAGATCATACTCCCATCCCACATTTTGAACTTCTGGACTCTCTTCTCCACCAGTGGCCATACACATCAGAGATTGAAATTGTTGACGACCCAATGAATCGCCAATGAATGCAATTGTTTTGTCCTTCATCCTACATACCATGTTAGCATTAAACACTGCTCACAAACCAACATTTAAACCAATACTCACGTAGATTATATACACTTTGAGAAATAAATAAGTTCTCCACATTTACAAGAAATAAAGGTTCCACAGCAAGTTGGAACCATGTTACTTCCAATAATCAACAACATCAAACCAAAAAACTTCATAGCACGGTACCAGACAAAATTCGAAGAAATATTGCAGCCAGAAAATAATCCTGTTGAGAGTTATTAACAACTAGATCAAAGAAAAAGAAAGAATTATACCTACTTTCTCAAAAACTTAGATCGGTCAAACTCTTGCATATCACAATTATTTGGCTGCCAGCGGTATCCCTCAAATGAAAAATCTGGTCGTTGTGTCATTCTACATGACCACATTGATGATAACCACTGCTTACAGCCGAAACCAGAATAGAGCGGCCTCCTGCTATCTGCAACCCACTTGCCTTTGGCGTAATCACAAGCTGCAAAGCATAAATCCAATCAAAATTAAACGTGTCCTTCAAACTTCATTGAAGAATGAAAAAACAAGGCTAAAGCAAATTCAAACAGGGAAAAAACATATAACATGCAGAGTATTTGCTAATTTTCTAGTTCAGTAGCAGTTGGAGCACTGTGGCCATTTTCCACGCACAGGGTCACTTGTTAGAACCTTAACTCTAGATTGCACTGATTGACATGATGCTACTAAGTGGAGACTCTCAACAGAAGTTCCTAATTTTTCATAATAACACCTCTAATTATGTAAGTTGTATAATTTTCTATCACGAAGATTAATATTTGAAAGCAAACTTCTACTTTTAGGCTTAGGTTGCATGAATTCATGGAGCTCAACTTTGTAGTTTTAAAGACATGCACATGATACTTGAAATAGTACCTCTTAGGTCTTATATAGTTGTGGCAATGGAGAGAAGAGAAACAAGTTGATCCCCGTAAGACAATTTGTGATTCATGAGGAAACAACTAATTCAAAACGGCCAGCTCAAAGAGAAATCATAGTCAAGACATCAGAACGATTGAAGAGAAACTATCTTCTGTTTTCAATTATTAGGCACGGTTAGAATATTAGAATATCTTTCTAATAATATATACATTAATACAGAAAGATATTCTAATATTCTAATAGGCACAAGCCACGGCCAGTGAACCCGGTTTGGAGGGTTAAACCAGGAGAAACAGGTAGCAGAGAGCTAGAGGTTGGTTATCAATTTCTTAAAGGGCTGTTGGGAGGTTAGGGAGTGAAGGGTCCATTTAAGGGCATGTATGGTTATTGTGTGAGCATGACTGAATAAAACCAGTTGTACAGCCCTTGCAAGATGTTTTACCACCTTTTGTTCCATTCAATCATATAATGATAAAGCCTCTTCTTTTTTTTGTCCTTCTTCTTTGGTTCCCAACATTAATATCTGCAACTTGAATGATATGTATGCAAGTAATAAAATTGAAATGACTAAAGAAAAATATATCCTGCCAGAAATAGTTTGACAAAATGTGAACTGGAATCAATCAGCATGCTTATTAGCTCTAAGATGGATGAGTATACCAAAAAACTAGTTGCAGAAAACTTTAGTTAATAGAGATGCATTTATGGAATAGCAAAAAATGTTGGCCGTGGAGAAATAAAGAATGAAAAGAAAAAAAATTCTACCTTCATTTCTGGGAGAAGACTCCGAAGGTTCTTTTTTTTGAAAAGGAGACTCTCGAGATTCTTTTTTTTTAAAAGGAGACTCCGGAGATTTTGGATGAGAAGCTACAGCTGCTGCACCCTCGGCACCAACTTGCAATTTTGTTTCATTTTGTGCCAGTGGGGTTAAGGATTTTTCCACGCCTTTTTTCGGCTTTGTAGTTCCCGCTGAATCTATTGGGACCTCCACAGGAAATTCTAAGCAGATGCGTTGACAGAAAAAATAAAAAAAACTCCTCAGCATAGTTAGTTAATGATGAAAAAATATCAGGTTAATGAAAACGTAATAAGAAAACACAAACATGAAATGGTTTCAAAATCAACAAGTAACAATCAATCAACTATAAGCCGATTGAACTGTAAAAATCAAATCCTACATGAGAGGTTGCATTAGGAACATTTATCGAGTCGTTGACATACCAATGAATTGGGGATAATTTACCCCTATCAAAGAAAAATCCTCTTTTCGTCATCTTTATTCTTACAATCAGTTACCATTTTCATCTCCAATTCCTATTATACTTCTTCGAATGATGCAAATTTTTACGAAATACACATGCAAGAAACCGACAAGCGCTTTTTTTATTAGCAATTTCACCAACAACCTACCTTGTATTGTGTAAACTACCAAACTGAGTGCTATTTATTACGAACATAATGCACACGGAGTAGGGAAGTACTATGTTCGTAATAAATAGCACTTCCCTACTTCTTCATCTCCTTCGTTCCAGAATCGAATTCAACTTATCATTAGGGGTAAATTACCAATGTAGGTCTCACTGATAGGTTTTTTTTTTGTTCCTTATATAATGAAAGTAAGATCTTCCTATTCTATCAAAAAACTTATCTACTCTGAAAGCAGCTTTGGTTTTAGCTGTTGCAACAAAGCATAAATTGTTTTCAAACCTACAAGAAATTTGCATGAAGGAATACAAACCTGAAGGTATGTGATACCATTCATGAGCTGATCTCAAAGTGGCGGTTATTGGATTTGTTTCCCATGTCCACAATAATGTGCTAAAAAGAACAATAGCAACTAGGGCTACTGCTACAGAAACATGCCTCCCTCTGAAGATATAACCATTTCCTCCTTTCATCTGCGCTTACACATTACAGCAAATACAGATCTTTCACTTGTCGTTTATACTTTCAGAACAAATTCAGTACTTGTAATTCGTTGCTTTGTGTAGCTGAATCGAATTGGAGATCCAATGGCGTTTGGGTGAGGGAAATGACGGAATTGACCTTGAGCTTTGAAGGAGGAGGAGTACGAGAGAGGAAATGAATTGATGAGGATGCTGGGTTCCTTTTCACTTCACCGCCGGAGATTTCAATTGGAGGATAACACGTTTCACCTGCAAGGGGTATATTTGTCATGTAACGAAATGATCAAGGGTGTTATCGTGATTTCGTAAGATTATGCATTAGGATTTAGTTAGCGTGACGATCTATGGAAACATTTTTTATGACGTGCATGTTCAAGCATCGAGAGCATAAGTTTGGATCATTAATGAAGCCAACTTTAATTAATTTTATTAAATAAAGAAAAGGCTCGATTTTTAGTTTGGATCATGAGTTAGCGTGATGATTAATGACAAGCGTCACAAATTACTAACATAGATGAGTTTTTTTCTGACCAAATTATCATAAATGACTTTTTTTAGGAATAAATGACTGGTAAAAATAACGGATAACTTATAAACTATTTTATAGTTGATGATTGATATCGGATAAACTAGTTGAATTGTTTAGTAAAATTAGTGGTTCAACTAACTGATAAATATAAAATTACATAAAAGAATATTTTTAGTTCATAATAAAATGTCTCGTCTGAAGTATTAGTCGTTTTGGTAAAAAAAAATGTCCTACATTATAAGTCATTTTATAATACGAATTAAATATTAATGTTACTTTTTCCATTATATTCTTATACATTTATTACTTTCTCTTATTTCAATTCTTTAATTTATCTTTCTCGTACCATTTATTAAAAACAATTTTGTAAAATAACTCATAGTATATCTTTCTCATACGAAATTAATTACATTTCTTAATACATGTGAAATTACGAAAACGACTTACAATTTTGGACAGATAGAGTGTTATTTTTGACCCCTGTAATATACGTGACGTCCAAAAAAACGATTATGAGGTTGATTTTTTCATGATTTTTTCCAAGTATGTTTATGACATTAAAATATGGCTTTGCACAAAAAAAATAGAATTTTTCAACCAGGGACATTTTAATTATGAATTTTTAAAGAATCGAAAAACTAAAAAAATAAAACAACAGAAATTTTGACCTAGAAAATGAATTTTGAGATTATTGTTTGCAAAGACATCTATAATAATACATAAAAAGGACCGACAAAGTTTCTTTTTAGACTAATATGTGTAACGGAGATTAACTTAAAGAACTTAAACGGACCAAAAATTAATTATGAGACCAAAGTGATAAAAAATAAATAGTTAAAGGACCAACAGAACAATTTAGCCATCACAATAAGAAGACCAATTGTGCATTTAAGGCTTCATGAAAAAATTCAAATATTTTAATTTTTAATACATTGAATATGCAAATTATTATAACATCTAAGGGTGTACAAAAATCGACACTGTCTTAGAAACCGTCCTGACCCGAACACAATGTGTCGAGTCTGATCCGGTCAAAAGAACAACAAAGACAAAAATTATGAGACAAGATAGCGACATAACATAAACAAGGATTTGGTTTAGGTTAACCGTCTCGTCCCTATTTAATTTGAGTTTTTTAATATTATTTTACATACTCTCTCAAGCTCGCCCGCTTACACACGACTCTTTCACATCATGTTAGCCTGTATTTTATCTTGTGTGTATTCGACGGATAAAAGAAGGTTTAAAGTTGCAAAAATCTCTAAGTCCATGTTGGAAGTTGCTAAGTTCGACAAATATTGAAAGTTTTCGACAGAAAGGTGCAAACTGACATGTAATTATAGTAAAGAGGCAAGGCTTCAAGTGCTCAGACACGTGGAAGGCATGTAGTTTCCTGTCGAAGAAATGCAATTTTTAGGAGTTTAGGTTTTGTAGTTATTTTCTTTATGTATATATAGTAGTTTTTCATAAGAAAAATGTGTCGCAAATCACTTATAGAATTCTAACACTCAAAGTACCATGTATAGAGAAAAGAGTCATAAAATGTATGTAATATGATTTGTCGAACCGCATTTACATTAATGCAATGCAATTTACCTTTTCTTTAAATTTCCTTGTTTAAACTTTTAAGCCTTTTACTTGCATTTTTGTTTCTTATCTCTATCGAAAGACAGTTGTCTTCATACAAAAACAATTTTCTTCATCTTGTTCATAAAACAACCTATAAATATGATGAACATTCATACATTTTTTGGAAAAAGATTGCACAGCATGTTCTATGATTTCTCGTTTGATCCTGTCTGTAATAATCAAAATTAGTCCTCTTGTTTACCAAAACACCGGTAAACACATCCACATTAACGACTTTGAATATAAACCCTCAAAATATGGTTCAATTCACACGTCACCACTCGTCATCTCCTCTGACTTGGTCCATGTCGTCGCTTCTCCAACTCAGCTTCACACCGTCACAAATCGTTGTTTTTTAAGTGACGATTGTACTCTTTAATCTACGCACCATTTATTTTGGTCATTTAAAATACAAACTTGTAACACAACGTTGCTACTACTTTTGATTATTTTATAAGATTGTGACACTTTTGATTATATTGTTGTTTCTTGTGATTTAAAAAAATCGATTTATTCTTTAAAAAATTATGTATTGACGATTTATCTTGGGAGAAATTTGGTCTTATCTTTGTATTATCCGGTTCTTGTTGGACCCAAACTTCATCGGATTAATAAATGCATTTAAATTCATCAAGTTTGAGTCAAATATAACCCTGCCCATCCCGTAGACACTCATTATCAACACCATCTTATCAAACATATTCGAAGAAACCAGCTTGGGACTGTCCTGGACCGCGGCTATGACAGTTGGTCTCCAAGCCAAGCCAACCCAGCAATAGCATCGCAACATACAACACACTTCACGTTCCTTAACCATAATACGCGTCTTTTTTAACCATCCTGTGCCACCGAACCGTGATGTGCGACATCGTGCATTCTCCTAGATTCCATTATATTCCTTTGTTCTTGTTTGAGTTAGCAAAATTATTTAAAAAGAATAATGAGGAATATTTAGATCACAAACATCCCCATAAATGTGGTGGTGGGTGCCACGTTTTAGATCTACTCAGGTCCATGTCTAACCTACAAGTACAATGAATATATATCAAGAAAGTAAATCAATACTACCAAATTTTCTACTATTCTCTCATAAAAAACAAATTTCTACTATTCTGTCTTTGTTAAAATTTTATTTTTTTCATCATCCGGTTAAAAAAAGTACCTCGGCATGTTGTCTTGAGGTTAGCATAGTTTGGGATCCGGATTCTCTGCTGTAAAAACAGCACGCAGTTTCACGCTGTAATAAATCATGTCCGTTGATTCAAGATTGAATGATTCAGATTTAAACTCGGTTTCACACAATAAAATAATCCAAAACATTGATTTTAATCAGACAGCTCATAGCCGTAACTGCGTGACACAGTTACAGCAGGAAATCATATTCCGTATTTAGATGGAGTGCATTATAGTTAACTAACTATTCTTAATTACTATTACTTGTCAACTAATTAATCATATTACCATGTCATAATGTGACCATTATTCTATCTAAAAAATAAATGAATCTCACAATTACTCGTGTAACAAGCTAAAGAAAAATTTTGTGCTTTAAAAAAAAAAGCTAAACAAAAGTTTCGTAGAAAAAAAGTTAAACAAAAGTTGACTTAATTGAACGAACATGATTTTTCATTTTTTTAATATGATATTAACGATACAAAGTTTTCTCCATCACACAATTGTGAATAATGTCTTAAAAAATTTGTGAGATACAAAAGATGAGCTCTTTCATCTTAATTGATTTTTTTTTTTATAGGTAATAGTTAAAAATCCAATTTCTTTACCACTTACATCATTACATTGTTACATAGTTATTTTTCAAAATTAAGCAATAGCATTTTATATCACTCCTATATACGGTATTAAATATTTTATTTTTTGTGTTTCACCCAATGCCCTTTTTATGACAAAAAGATTTTCACATGTCATTTTATTTAAAAAATAATATAATAGCATGACTATTTTTATTTTATTATAAAAATAAAACCATCATTTTAATTTCAGCAATTATTTTATAAAAATGATCATTATTTTCATTAAAAAATAGGATCTATAAATAATAAGGAAAAAAGAAAAAAAAGAAAACAAATAGTACCTTGTTAATTTAGTTCACAGATATTTTGAAGGTCTTAATAATAAGGAAAAAGGGAAGCGAAATTAATGCAGTTTAGGTCTTTATTTAGCGACCCCCACATGGTGTTTCACGGATTTTATGCGGCCGTCACTCTCTCGTAGTCTCTGTTTTTTTTTTCGTTCCTTTCTCTGGTCTCTGTTTCTTCACTCAATCCAACTCTATCCCTCTTCTTTTTCCCTTAACCCATTGTCCCATTGCCATCACATTCAATTCCCCATATTTTAATATTATTATTCCCTATCAACTTTACCCCACCAAAATCATCATCATCTTTCGTATATATAACCCTTCTTCCCTTCACCATCCCAATTCAAGATTTCATTTCTCAACCCTTTTCTTTCTTCGTTCGTTCTTCATGCGCTACAACACAATGCAGAGATAACTATTCTCTCTCAGATCTGCTTCTTTCATAATAGGTAATTTCTTTCTATTATCGTTCCTTCACACATTCATCCAGTTCTAGCTTCACGCGTTTTTTCCTTTTATTCATTTCACTTTTCTTTTCCACATTTTATTGTATGGATCTACGTCACCGTTTCTTGATTCATCGCTCAACTTGTATTTTCTTCTGCTATTTCATGTGCAAAATTTTATTCCATTCGTTTTTTATCTGGTTGTTTTGATTTTCTAGCTCACACGTATTCCATCAATCTATTAGATCTGCTACTTCTCTTTAATAATGCGTCCAATCCATTAGTGATATATGTTATGTAGCACCGACACCTTTGATTGAAGCGTGTCCGGTATCAGACATGATACTCACACGATACTGACACATGCGATTAAATTGAATTACGGCATTTTCTCACATTACTATCATGTTTGTGTCTGTGTCTGTGCTTCATAGATAATATGTGTTTCTTGAATGATCTCATGATTTGGCAATGTCATGCCATGAATTAAGGAAAATTAAAGAATTCAAAAACCTTGTTATTATATATATATATATATATATGGTGAATCTTACAAATTTTATACGACTGGACGCTGTTATTGATTATCCAAAGATTCTTCTGTATTTGATTTTCAACAATGTGGATTGTGTTTAATTGTTGTTTGTATTCATGACCAGGTTTAAACTATCTGTGAAGATATCCACCTTTTGATAAGTGACAACATGGCGCAAGCGAGATATAGTAGAATAGACAATAAACGATCTCCGTCGAGTTACTGCTCAACGGTGACGATTGTTGTGTTTGTTGCTCTATGCTTGGTTGGGCTATGGATGATGACATCGTCTGTCGTTCCGGTGCAAAATGTAGATGAGTCGAATAAGAATGAGGTGAAAGGACAGAGCGAGGTGAAGGATCAGGGAACTGACACCACTAATAGCAATCCTCAGAAGTTTGAGGATAAGAAGGGAGATCTGCCCGAGGAAGCTACCAAGGAGGATAACAATGCTAAGCAGTCCGAAAACAACCCTGTTATGCCCGAAAAGCAGGAAGAGAAATCGGATGAAAAGCCTGAAGATAAGTCTCCTGAAGATTCCAAGATGACATATACTGATCCAAATCAGAACAAGAAGACATCTGATTCGGATGAGAGCAATAACAAATCTGGTTCTGATGAGAGCAATAACAAATCCGGTTCTGATGAGGACAACAAGAAGTCCGATTCTAATGAGAGCGAGAAGAAGTCCGATTCTGATAAGAGTGAGAAAAAATCTGATTCAAACGATAATAAATCTGGTTCAGATGCAAGTGAAAATAAAAAGGATGAGTCGAGTGAAACAGCAGATAATAAGACAGAAGAAAAGGCAGATCAAAGTGGTAACCAAGAGTCTGATGAAAGCTCCAATGAGAAGAAAACAGATGAAAATACCAAAAACCAGGGTTCTAGTGAGCTACTCCCTTCTGGGGCCCAGTCAGAGCTTCTGAATGAAACTACAACTCAAACCGGATCTTTTTCAACTCAGGCAGCAGAGTCAAAGTCTGAAACCGAGTCTCAAAAATCCTCTACCGGGTTCAATTGGAAACTCTGCAATGTCACTGCCGGCCCTGACTACATTCCATGCCTTGACAACTTGAAAGCGATTCGGAACCTTAAAACTACTAAACACTATGAACACAGAGAAAGGCAATGTCCTGAAGATCCTCCTACCTGCCTTGTCGCTCTTCCTGAAGGATATAAATGCCCAATTGAATGGCCCAAAAGCAGAGAGAAGGTACAAATAAATCAGGATGCTTTGTCAATTTTCATTATTGGTATAACATTTTATTAATTAAAAAAAATGTTTTCTGTCAGATATGGTATTCCAACGTTCCACACACTAAGCTTGCTGAATACAAGGGGCACCAGAATTGGGTGAAAGTTACAGGCGAGTACCTTACCTTTCCTGGTGGTGGAACCCAATTCAAACACGGTGCGCTTCATTACATTGACACCATACAACAGGTAAATATATTTTGTTTTACTGTCAATGTTGACCGTATGTGATTAGTTGTTTTTTGCATGTTCTAATGTTCCATAAATAAATCCACAATACATGTACTGTCAGGTTGGATAACAAATAGTGCTCTGTTAGATCTCCACTAGAGCAAATTTCTCATCTAGTTATCTCATTAGACATCTCTTTATATCCCTTTCAGTCCACCTAGTTCTAATTAAAATTCAATTTTGGAAGATATAATTCAAAATGGAAACATAATATTTGGACCTAAATCCCAATTACTTGTTTAAAGATTTTTATGCCCAATGTTTAGGAAAAAATATTCCATCTAGTTATACAATTTAAGGGAAAATTCTTGTGAAATTTTTATTTTTCCATCCTAGAATTGCTAGGCAGAATTGCAGACATGTAATATGTTTTCTTAATGTTGCTGAGAACAAAGTTTGATGATGTAGTCGGTACCTGATATTGCATGGGGCAAACAAACACGTGTGATATTGGATGTTGGATGCGGCGTTGCCAGCTTTGGTGGCTTTCTCTTTGAAAGAGATGTACTTGCAATGTCATTTGCACCAAAAGATGAACACGAAGCTCAGGTACAATTTGCACTTGAAAGGGGAATTCCTGCTATATCTGCTGTGATGGGCACAAAGAGGCTTCCCTTCCCTGCTAGAGTATTTGATGCCATTCATTGTGCACGCTGTAGAGTTCCATGGCATATAGAAGGTATTTCAATATGTCAATAACCTAACTTTTACAGCAGTGAATGTGGTTAGATGAATTTTTGGTCATACAAGCTT
>Ga0315915_1004502_pt1 | contig 17564 bp, 5 predicted proteins | sample MpolbnodulesMG_FD_207738 | JGI IMG/M metagenome (GOLD analysis project Ga0315915, IMG submission 207738) | Medicago polymorpha root nodule microbial communities from Los Angeles, California, United States - branched nodules | ecosystem: Host-associated > Plants > Roots > Nodule | place: USA...
TGAAAGTTTATTAGTAGGTAGGAACACTTTTTTTTTTATTTTTAAATTATGCATACATGGTGCCACATATTTTTCCAACATTAGTTCTCATATTTGAAGGCCATACATTGACATGAGAGACAAATTAAGAAAATTTATATATGAATAGGTAGTTATGGGTAGGTTACTAACCCGTCTGCTTTGCTTGTGAATGAGTGAGTGCTTCTCTATAATAAGCTACTTAACAAGCTTAGTAATTGTGTTCATGTAATATTTTTTGAGTAAGATAATTAATTCTTGTATGATTAGTACTCTTGATTGTGAACAAATAGTAGTCATGGTACATGTTAAAAATATTACTACTCTTAGATTGTTTGCTTAAATGCTTATCGTATTCTAAATGCAATTTTTCCATGCTTCTTTACTGTAGATTTATGGAGGACTTAGGTTTGCACCACACACCATGTCTCATGGTCTATATACACAATAAGAGAAGTTTTGACTTTTAACATTTTAAATGACCTGGCAACTGCTCCTTTCCTCTTCCTCTCTTATTGTTTAAGTGATTTGTCATTATTGCTCTTTCTTTTGGATACTTTCTTATTATATCTATTTGGGCCATTTGCTGTTGATGGAATTCTTCTAAATTCAATGTCTGAGATTAATGGACTGGTGACACTTTTTGACAATACCATTACATATACATGACTTTCATATGTTTGCTGATTTTGGGGAATGGAATTCATTTCTCAAGACTTTGATGTTAAGCTACTTCATTAATTTTTTATCATTTTACTTTTGTTTATGTTCCAAAAGTGAACATAACAATTTTAGAAGTTTTGTTTATGCAAAGGTCAACTCCCTTTCACTTTGTCGACACATATGTTAAACATGTCAAAAGGGTAATTTTGTTAGTGAAATGTCAGCTCCCTTTCACTTTTCTCCTACTCTTAAGAATAGAATTATTTGTAGCCAAAGAAAAATTAAATATTGAAGTTATATTGGAGCACTTGGCCTGCAAACATATACGAGTTTAAGTTGTGATGTGCACATTGCTAATTCGTAAGTTTTGCTCAATCTCATTCAATGCTTAGATTTTGTCGAATGTAGTTTTACTCATCTGTTTTGGAGGGTTATGTCGAATGCTTAGATTTTGATAAGCTTTTCAGTACTTTTTTTATCTGGTGGTGGCTTCAAATTTCATAATGCCTCAAGTTCTTTGAATAATTCTCAAGTGTTCGATATCAAAAAATGCCAAAGTGGTGTATAATTTGTTCTATTTATTTAATGATTGCCTCCTATGCGTAACTATGGCATGTAGTGGAAGCTAATTCAGAAGTGCAACATACACTCTCACCTTTATTTGTAAACTGTTGAGGTCATACTATGTTGGTTAAGAGGGTAAGGTAGAAGGCAACTTATGGACATACTGATACAAGCCTAATAAGGCTGTCGAGGTCAACTTTTTATAATCAATCTTGTATTTTGCAATTTGAGAAAATGCAGCTTAGCATTTGTGTTTATTGTGTTTTTAAAGTTAATATGATATTCTAATATATGTTATTTTAACAGTTTTTCAGATATTTGGAGACAAACCCGTTATGAAGTTACAAATGTTTAAGAACACTGTTCAAGTTTGATTCTTGAAAGAATGTAATTTGATTATGTGAAACAATGAATGTTAATGTTTAGTTTGTCTAGTTTTATAGTATTATTTAATGAATGATTTTGTAACTTTGAATTTGTTCACAATTTAATATGAAGTTTGCTTCAATGATATTTTATAGAAGTGGTTGTGTGTGAAATTTTAAATTAATTATGAAATTCTGTTTTATAATCATATATAAAACTGGAGAAATTAAAATAAAAAAGGAAAAAAAAGTGATTTTTTTTTACCCTTTCTGAACCTTTTTAAGTCGGGTGATCCCATTTAATTAAAAGTTTTTAAATGGGATGACCCGATTTAAAAAGTATATTTTAAATCGGATGAATCACAAGACTTAAAATCAAAAAAGTTATTAAATCGGCCACCTATAAGTCGGATGTACAACCGATTTAAAAAGTCATTTTCACCCCATTTAAAAAGTGTTTTCTGTACTAGTGAAAGCAAATGCGCAAATGTAAATAGATTACAACCATATCCAACAAAATGTCATAAAAAAACTAAAAATATACAAAACTCATAAAATAAGACCCCGTGGACTCCTACTCCTCCTCCGCGGAGCCCGCACCTCCTCACACACGGTATAATTGGAATGGATGCCATCCAAAATGCCGAAAGGGGGTGGATTTGAAACCACGTTAGGAATCCCCATTGCATTCTTCACTCTGACTATGATGTTGTCGATGGCCTGGTTCTAAAAACCTAAAAATGACAAATTTCTTCAAAAAATCTAAAATTTTAACCAAAATAAAGCAATGAAATATGATAAGCAACACTTACTTGATATTGTGGGAGAAATTGACTCTGAATGGCGCAAGAATGAAGAAAATCAGTCTTGGAGGGAAAAAAATATTTTGAGAAGTTTGAAATATGAGTGTTTATGTTTCTGTGTTGCTGTTATAAAGTTTAACTCACGCATAAACATAACTAGCATGAGTTAACTCACGATACGTGAGTTAACTCACGCAGGAGTAATTTCGGTATTTCAGTTGGGAGCGAGCAATTTCTGCTGGGTAAAGAGCAGATTTTAAATGGGTGTAACACTTTTTTTAAAAAAGAAAAATGAGTCTAATACTTTCTTTTTAAGGAAAAAATGGGTCTAATACTTGATGAGTCCAACAAACCAAATAAAATTTATTATCCAACAATAAATGTCACAATAGGATATATAACATATAATTTTATTTTATTTGCAGACCTTGTAATGACACGATAAGATCTATGTCATATTTTCTTTCAAAAAAAAAGTTATATTTAAATGATAAAATTACTGTTGTGAATAAAATTATATATTATATTTGATTTGTTAAAAAATAACAATTTATATTAATATATTTAGATAGGTTAAATAAAAGTATGATACATATTACTCTTGTGAATATGTTAGATTGGCTAAAAAAATGTATGATAGTTACTCATATAAAAAAATATAATTTATATTAATATTTATTATAAATTTTAACAATTTATAATTATTTTATTTTCCAATATTCGCATTTTAATATTTTTTAAGTTTTAGATTATTTAAATTATAAATTTACCCTTGTGACAAAATTATACTTATTTTCAAAAATTAATTATTAATATTTTAATCAATATAAAATTATTTTTTGTTTATAAAAATGAATTATATTAGTTTTCAATTTTTGTAAATTATATTTATTAGGGTAAATTAATAAATTATTTTTTATCTTATCCTGCTGATTTTTAACATAAATCAAATTTACGATAAGAAATTTAACTTGCGAGACAATATCATGTTGTTTTATGTCAAACATTAAATTAAAACAAGATATGTTACAATTATCCTATCTCGACTCGACTCGTATCATGACCACCAAAAGGATCCTAATTGTATTTCTCATAATTGTCACAAATAAAGTGAATAAACAATTAATCTAGTCCATAAGACATCATTCTCTCCAATTTATTCCCTAGAATATACCTATTATATCCTATATATAAAGTGAATACATGATTTTGAAGTGACTTTTTCACTTCCAATTATTTCCAACGGATTAGAATTTGCTATATTATATCGGTTACGATATGAAAATCCAAATCATCTCATCCTCTAATTTTAATCAATATAATTTTAATTAAAATCAACATTTCATAAAAACTATCATTATACGTGTTAACACAATAAAATGACAGGAATGAACACTAGTATAAATACAATAAACATTCCATAAAAAGTATGAAATCCATCATATTTTGCATATATTTTAGGAAACTAAATTGACGTATTTATTTTATTTAGAGATTATTTATTATTTTTATGTACTTTAGAGATGAAATTGGAGAGAATGATATTTTAAATATATTAAATTGATGGTTTATCTCAAATTAATTAATGCATTTGTTTGCTTCGGCTACAAGCCTACAACTGCAAATGATCATTTGGGGGGCTGCTGATCATCTTGTTGGTCCTAATTACGTGTAGGCATATTGAAGACAACGAGTGTTAGCCATTAGTTTGGTACTCCTTTTGAGTCAATATTGTTTTCCTTAGGATTCTTTTTTCCATTTTGTACAGTTTGAAATCAATGGGTTTTTTATTTGGTTTTTAATGATTTGTTCACTTAGCTATTGTCTGCTTCTTGTATTCTAGTTTAGTTAATTATTTTTCTATGTTGAAAGATTCTGTATATCTTCTTAGTTTTACCCGTCTTGTGTTTTATCTAAATTTTCTATTATGTGCTGTCTAGAAAACTAGACTGGTGTCATTTACGAACAACTTTTGTTCTTGATCATAAGCAGATGAAATCTTGTGACCAACTAAGTATTTTGTTCATAGATGAGTACTCTTGCATGATCACATACATTTATAATTAGTGCAAAATTCAATCAAAATTGCATGCGAAAAATGTTAATTGCCATGCATTATGATGTCACTTAATCTTATGTTATTTTTTAAAATAATGTCTTTATCTAATGTGCACAAGTAAATTTTTATTTTTGAAGAAAAATGTGCACAATGAAATTAATATCTAAAAATATGCATAAGTTTATTTTCTACCATTTAATCTAATGGTAATTAAGATTTATTGATCCAAAAGAGAAAACAAGTTTATACACGATGCATGATTTGTCTCACTTTTTTTTTAAAGGATTATTTGTCTCACTTGTGCACTATAACTTTGACCTTCTAAAAATATAATTTGCAATCTATAACTATACTGAAATTCTCAATTTTTAGTCCAAAAAAAAACTATACTAAGTGTGTTGATGCAGAAACGTGTGAATAAAACAGAAGTTTCTTAAATGCTGCAGAATTTTTTACTAATTTATTAGATGGAGCATTATTTTAATGTGTTTATATGCTGCATAATTATTATTTTTACGTACGATAATGCAGCATAATTTTGATCCGTGTGTTTTAGGAGTTTGTTGTAGTTTAGGTATGTAGTTGTCGGGTGTTGGGAGTGCCATGTTGAGTCACATGTGGGTTGTTGTGACAGTACAATTCTGTGGTCTGTGGATGCAATTTTCCTTCACTAATCTTCTATCTTACTCTAACATAAGTGTTTTATCTTGAATCCTTTCTAGACGTTGTGGAGAATATTCACTTGTGATGTTTTTAGGTTTTTATTTTAAATCTCTCGGTTTTAGGAAATTATCATGGTTACAATTTTAGTTCATTTAAGATTTGAATTCAAACTCATTCAAATAACTAGTATTAATTGAAATTTATTAATCACTTGAGATTAGTTATTTGGTCATTTTCGTTGGTTCTATGTCATCGTTCAAGTTTTTCGTATAGACGGTCATTCTAAAAGAGTGTTAACTTGAACTTTATTTTAGATTCTATTATAAAGTGTGAGGTGATGTTGGGACTTAAAATATTAATTGGGTCAAATGAGACTTTGTTTGTCTTCCAAAGGTGAATGGTAAGCTTCTTGTCAAAAATCTTTGAGTTGTTTAATATCTCATTGTTGTCAAAATGACGTTGGAGATGTTTAATAGATACAAATGCGATTAGGTATAACTTTCTTTCTTATAAATATGAACCCTTTGATGGTAACTATCTTTGTCATGCTAAGCATTCTATTTGGTGGCGCAATTTATTGTCGTTGTATGGAGACTCCGACTTGGTATCAAGTTGGTTCTTTGATACCATAAATAAAAAAGAAGGTAGGATATGGAGCTTCTACTAAATTTTGGGTGGATGGTTGGATTAGTTCTGGTCCTTGTTTTTCCCATGTTTATTCAATGACCTCTAGTAAAGCTTCTTTTATTAGTGGTATAAGAAGAAAAAAAACCTTTGGGCAAACCCAATATAACAATATGTGGAGCTTCCAATAACAACCGGCAACCAAATCCTTCTAGCAACAATATTCAATCAAGAATTAATCTACAAACATCTGTGTATATCAAATCTATAATCGATTCAAATAACGGAGATCAAAAGAATAGAGGAACAAACACATATATATTGTCTCTCAAAATCTGCCAAAACATGTTTTTATAACCTAAACCTACGACAGGTGCCTAACACATGATAACGAAGCGTACGGCGGCCAATAGGCTTCCTAGGTAAGGTTTGGCCCACGTATAAGGAGCCTCGCGTGCCACCTTGGGCACCTCGTTCACCCTATAGAATACTTCATGCATAGATAAATGTGATTCATAGATATTCATGAAATGAGATTGGAAAAAAAAATTATGCGATTTTACGATTTTTTTTAGATATATTTACGATTTAATTTGGATAGGGTTTAGATATAAACACATTTACTTAAGATAAGTATATTCTGCCACGGAGTTCTACATTACTGAAGTCATTATAATGAAGTAAACAGTGCTAATTATAACCTTAATTAATAGATTTAACGAGTGATACATTTTGGCCATCTATAAATATGACACATACAAAGTTCTTAATTTAAAATTACAAAACCTTCAAAATATACCCGCCATATGAAAATTGCACACCTCAAACTACACTCTAGCTAGCCCATCTAAAATAAAGTACACTCTTATAAATATAAATATATATTTCTCATCATAATGGAAATTAAGAAAATTAGATTAATATCTAAAGCTTATTGATTAATTAGGCTTCTGATAATATTAGCCTCTGGACTATCAGCATCAATTGTGACCAATAACTGAGACAATCTTTCACTTAAATCATCAACTTCTCTATGTAAGTTTCTTATGTAGTTGCAAGTCTCTTGTAGGACCTTAGATGCTGATACCTGCATAATATAATTAGTCAGTATCTCAATCAGTTACTATGAGAGTCACTTTCTTTCTTCTATTTCTATATATACTGTCCTTTGTCACAAAATAGCAGAAGTTATAAATGTCATGAATCGTACATTACTCCTGTCATATTCATAAATTATGAATAATAACAATAATAATAATTCTTATATATAAGTATTTTGTGTAAACCATTTTTATGTAACTAATTATCAGGGCCTTCCGAACATAATATGAGGCCTGAAGCGAGATATGATTATCAAAATGATGAAATTTTGATTGATTGATTTACTTTGGTAAATTAAATTAATGTTTAAACAAGGTATTAAGTTCGAATTCAGCCTTAGGGCATGCAGCATCGTTAAAACTCTTAGTGAGAGTTTGTCGTTCATTTGGGTTCCACAAAACTCGAGAGATTAGTCTTCGCAAGTTGCGCACAGAGGATACTCGATTTTTTTAAAAAATAAAATTAATGTTGATTTATTTCATTACCATGATTTTATTGTAGTTGTATAAAATAATGTTCATACTTAGAGGCATGAGATTATATACCAAAAAAATACTTAGGTATCTTATATTTTTCTTCTTTTTGGTGACCAAAAATTGATGAGTTTGTACATGTACTACAAAATCATAGGCAGAGATAATACAGAATCTTGTTTCACAAATTAGTCCTCATTTACCTCATGACTGTTACAGTGCAGTTTCCTTTTTTTACCTTTAAAATCTTTTCCTTTTTGGGGTTCTGCGTCATACTTTAATTATTATCAATGTACACAAATAATATCATTTTTTTTTATCACCGGTTAAAGATATGAAAAAGGAAATTATATAGTAGTTAATGCATTGAAATTGTGTAATTAATTTATAATAAATTCAAAAATAAATTCCTTTTATAGTAATAATTCCCTTTTATGGTATGTTTAACGAGTGCCCCAGAATACTGGTTAACATGAACTTTTTTTATTACAAAATAGGACGTTCAAAAAACGTTTCTCATTATTATTTTTCATTGTTCATCTTTCAAAACTACACACATGATACATGTACGAGTCGGTGTGAATGGTGTGGGAACAGTTTGGTCCTATACCATTCGTAAGATTGACCAGGACATTGTCTGGTTGACCAAGTTCTTAGATATATTTGTTTAACAATATAGGGTTATAGGCTTTTATTACATACATCAACTAAGCTATTATTTATTAGACCAAGAAAGTAGTGAGGATAAAACTTTGTTGGCTGATGTTAATATACGTGCCCTACAATGTTTGTTATTGCTAATATGTGACTTTAGGGTATATCTTAAAGATTTCATCAATAAAAAATATTTATTGAAAAGGTTTAATGTTAACTCTTTGATAAAATAAATTGGCACAATTTATCATACATAATTTTTATTAATAAAATTCTTGTCATGTTAACATTTCTCAACTTTTTAAGAAATATATTATAGAATAATACTAAAAAGTGTATTTAGGGTATTATTTAAGCAACTAAAAAAGAGTAATTTTTACATATAAAATGGTGGAATTATTACTAAGACTACTTTAACTTATTTTTTTAAGGACAAATTTTCTACTTGTTATTCATTAAACAATGTTCTTAGAACATTTGTCAGCATGATTCTATATTATATAAGGACCTTACCGTAAGACTACTAAAATATAACATTAGCGACATAAATTAATTATTAAAAAAAAAAATCCCTTTAATTTTTCAAAAAAAAAAATCTTAGTATACACCACTTAGAGATGAGTATGGTGTTTTTTCTTGAAGTTCTTTTAGCAATGATAATCTTATTATACACATATGTTAATTGTATACCTAAGTTGTTAATTGTATACCTAAGCAGTGTATACAAATAATAATATGGTTGTGACCAAGAGTCTACGTTTCTCTATAAATATATCTGTAAATGCTCTTCTAATTTGGAGATATGTCCTGATTTTCCTGAACTATAAGACTTAACTCATTATAAAATTTTGATCATAAAAAAATGTCCACTCAAAGCTCTGCCGTATAAGTTAAATTAATTTTTAGATTATAGTATATCCCTTGACCATTTACTATTATATATTATGATATATGACTCACATGTGCTACACGACCTACCCATCATTTTATGTTAATTTCTTAGCTTCTTCCTAGACCATCCCTTCCAAAATTAAACTTGGTTTGATGTGCCTAATTTTTTTTAAAATTAGTTTGAACTATATAGTTGCTTGAGATACCTAGTTATACATGAAAAATATAACCCTATGTATATATAATAACATGTGTTAAGAAAAGGAAAATATTTTTTTAGTGGTCTAAGGGACATTACCAAAGGAGATTTAAGCAAGAGGTTTTGAGTTTGATATCCCAAAAACTAACATAAAAGGGTGAGTTTGAAAAATACCTTGTCTGAACGTCTATGACGAATCTCAGGAACAAGTTGACGTAACTTGGAAACAAGTTCAATGATTTGATCATCAGAAATTCTTGAAGAAGAAGATTGTTGCCTTGACCTTCTGCTAGACATAATATATACCTAGATGTTGGTACGTAATTTTCTATTTATATATATAGTTTATAATATAACAAAGAAGATACTAAATGAGGGAGAATAAAGTAAGAAAGTTACAACAATTAATTGGTTTATTTTGTTGGAAATTAACAAACAAAAGACAAGCTATATAGTGGAGAAAAGGAGAGGAGGAAGATAGGGGTATGGTAGGAGTAGTAGAGTTAAAAGCTATAGGTATGAATGAAGAAATAAGAAAGTGATAAGAGAGATATAAAGGGAGAGAAAGGGACCATAAATGAAGGAAGATGGAGAGAGAGGGTACAATTAGATAGACAATGATGTTAGATTTGAAGCAAACAATTGCATTGGGAAAGCAGTGGCGTAGGATGTTGCTAATTAAAATGGAGAGAGATGAGCTTAAAATATTGGTCTAGTTTGTAACAATGCCACTCATTTTTTTTTATAGACAATATTTGTGTGTTACTCTATTTTAGTTTAAGGTTTGAAACTTGGATATTCTTGCTACTAGATAAATGATATTTATACAATTATTTTATGATAATTTTTGAAAAAAATTTTCTCTCATATTCACATTATGTTCTTACTATATCTCTTATTTTTTCTCCCTATTATTTTTGCCAATAAGAAGAGAGAAAAAGAAAAATTGTCATAAATGTTGTCACCAAATAATTGTACAAATATCATTACTCTACTATTCCTTTGATGTTTCATTAACTCACCAACCGAGTTGTCTACTCATATATTAATATATAAGTATATGAGTTCACCTCTTCCGAAAATATATACGAGTTCAAATTTTGCTATTGATATAAACACTCGTTTGATAAATATGTACTCCTTCTGTCCTAAACTATATGATGTTTAAGAAATTTCACACGTATTAAGAAATATAATTAATTTTGTATGGGAAATATGTATTATGAGTTGTTTTACAAAAGTGTCATTAATATATAGTATCGTATGAAAAAAATCAAAAATAAATTAATGAATTGAAAGAAGAAAGAGTATTAAATAGTTAAAGGTATAATAAAAAAAAGTAACATTAATAATTCATTGGTATTGTAATTGAGATTTATTTTTTCCTGAAACGACTTATAATTAATGAATTGAAAGAAGAACGTAATGAATATTTACTATGTCCTTTTAAAAATTATATATGTATATATGCATGTAGAGTCTAAAGAAATGCATAGATCGTAATCAACCCTCGAATCCAACTTTACAAAGTACACCCTCCGGTCTCTATTATAAGCAAAAATTTACATTTTAGATTCGTTCAATTAATGATGTATATAATTTTTATTTATTTTATATCACATACATCATTTAATGAATGAATGTAAAATGTTGATTTTTGCATATAATAGTGACCAGAGGGTGTACTACTATAAGTTTAGATTGAAAGTTTGTTACATATTATAAAAAATAAAAAATAGTCTTGTTAACCAGTCACCTAAGAACATTGGTTAAGGAATCCGTAAGTAGAAGTTTTGTTTTGGAAATGTAAGCTATTGCATTCAACAAAGTAATAATTACACAACATTTTATTAAAAACTTACTTGTTTTAGTTGTTTAACCAATGCTTCTATAGCAATGGTTAGCATTTAAAAAACAAGTGATTGCAATATTTAATCATTTAGATATTAAAATTTATAGATATATTTTTAAGAGAAACATCGTAAGCTAGAGTCTAAGCTAAGAGTCTATACAACTAGAACTAAAATAAACAGTGATAAAAAAAAATTAGTTTGCAAAATAAAAATAAAAATGTGGTTCTATAAAAAAGCATTCACAATTTTTTTTTCATTTGGATAGTTTTTATGCTTTTTTTTAGATTCTTAATTGAAAATACAGTGACAAACAGATGAGTACTTTTAATTAAAAGTAACTTTTTTATTCTTATAAAAAGTTCTTTTTCAAAATAAAAATGTAACAAATTGATTCTCATTCTGATTAATACTTTCTTAAAATCTCATAGTGCCACCTTAATTTTAACAAAAATTACATTTTAGAATTTCAACAAAAACATAACAATAAAAAATGATTTTATCAAATTCACCGTTAATCTAATTTTTTTTAGAGGACAGTTAATTTAAGTATGCACTAAAAAAATTGATAAGAAAAAAAAATTGAAGAGAGAGATTTTTCTTTTGTATATGTTTCCAATTTGGGGTTGATTTGAAGTGCGTTAGGAAGGGTTTGTCATGTATTTAAGCTAACAAAGTGGGCCTTCATGTACATGTCTCTATTAGCAGGGCCATGTGACCATATATAGAAAACTGATCTTCTACAATTAAGGGTGTTAATTTTACAATTCACTCTACTAATCACATAGTTCCACGTAATTAATTGTACCCTAAAACACTACCACCCTTCATGATTCATAGCTCCAATGTTTCTGGCTAGTGAGTCAAAAATCTCTAAATTGCTCAAGAGTATACCGACATGGCATGCAACTATTAGTCAACACTTGAGTTATAGATTTAAAACTATGAAGTACGGACACTTCTCAGATTAGGCGTGTTCTAGTGTCGATATGTGTCGTATCCGACATCGACATTTGTAATTACACTGATTTTTTCAAATTATTAGCTATATTGACGTGTAAGTGTTTGTGTCGTGTCTGGTGTCCGTGTCCGTATCTGTGCTTGATAGATTTAAAACAATTTATATTTGAAGGAAGTGACTTAGATCTCAATGAAATTGATGCTTCATTATGACTTGAATGTCTTTAATTAGGATAACCATGTTATTAAATAACTGTCTTAATTTAGATAAGCTAAGTAAAATTCAAGAAAACAACAAGTTTAAAGTGCATAGGTTAATTATTTTATGATAAAGTGTTTGATTTAAGAACAAGCAAGTGAATCTAAAAAGGGGAACATTCATGGCAATTTCTGTGCTGCTTATTTAATTTTTGTCCTTCATTTTTGTTAGGGACACAACTACGTGAGCAATTAAGGGCCAATTTATCTTGGAAATGGATTTGTGTAATCACAACAATGAATAATCTAGACCGTTGATGAAGCATGTGATAGTCAAGATGTTCTAGCATAATCGTGAGGACTAGAGTAACATTTTTGGTTTTCATTCTCTTTATCTGACATACCGGAGATAATCATATTCGAGGATATGTTAAACGCTATGGGACAACTTATTAGCAAAAATTTAAGTCTCTTATGTAAGATAATGGTAAGATTTAAAATGAGTTTATAAAAAGTTGGAGTTCTCTCCTGACAAGACGATTTTGTAAGGATATGTTAAACCCAGTATAAAAATCTAATATTGTAATGGAGTGTGCCGATTTGGGTTACACACCATTTATATCTACACATTAAACTAAATATATAGTGTTGAAGGTGAGAAGTGTATCAAAAAAGTAATCAAGTCTCACATACGATGAAGATAAGGCATGCAATGAGTTTATAAAAATGATATCCCTCACCTTACAAACCAAATTTGTAAGAACGAGTTAAACCTAATATAAAAACCTAATACAACTCTTTTAGTCGAGATTCAAAATTTGAATTACTGTATTGTAGAAGACTAGCTTAGTTGTGCCTTTATATTTTGAATATTGTATTAGGTCAATTGGGTTTTTTTCTCCCAATATATTTACTCTTTTTAATTTATAAAACTATTAACATTTTTTTTTTGTTGGTATGTCTAAACTTAGGATTTTAGTTATCTTAAGCTAACCCTGAGTTCATATTATGAATCCTCGATTTGTCAAAGTCAATATGATGGGTAGCATTAGGGTGATATAGAGTTGGGTGATATTGGCCAATCATAATGTCACAATGCTTGTGTTTCTCTCTCTTTCACAAGCATTGTGACATCATAATTGGTCAATGTCACCAATGTCACTCAACTCTATGTCACTCAAGTGTTATCCATTATTCAATATTTACCCAACGCTTTAGATAAGTTGAATGGTGTTACTTCAATAATTTATTTTTGTGAATCTTCTTGATCTTATATTTTGTAAAAGAATTCGATATAGTCATGGAAACTAAAAGTGTTAAGAGTTTTTTTGTTAGACAACCTCAATTATTAATCAGCTAGTCACTTGTTTACAACATGTCCAAGGACTTCGGAAATCTGGAAAAGTATGTTTAACTGATTGGAATGGATAGACATAGGTTGGGGAAGTGAACAACATCCTGCTGGTTTACAAAGTTTGTGTAAGAAAGGATGTGTCTCACATAAGTTTTGATGTATATATTTGGTTGGAACAGAATAATATTATTTTTTTAATGAAAAGATGATCAATCCCTTGAAGGTGGTCGACCCCGTCAAGTGTTTATCATGGTATTGGTTTATTTAAAAAGAATGGAGAAACAAAAACATAATAATCCACTTTCTTGTATTGCAAGTGTTTGTGATCTTATTGTATTAGGTTTTCTTACTCTTCTACTTGTTTGAATACACTTTTTGCTTATAAGAAAAGGAAGATTAAGCCGATAAAATTTTCAATCATAAAATAAATTATTTTACCTTCATCTAACAACTTGAATGCATTGAGAACTAGAGTGAATTCGAGTCCCCCAATGTTTTAAATATACTCACTGTAGTTGGGATATTCTTGCAATCACAAACTCAATACAATGATAACGATTGAGATATTTTAAATTTACATCAGATGGTTCACATAAATGTATAGATTTGATTTTAAAAAAAATATATAATTATAAACTGAAAATTTATAAATAGTATTGTATTTGCTCTCTTCCCCTCCATCTCCAACAAGTCGGGCCCTAGTTTTCTCTCTCTAGGTTTTCTCTTCCAGATTTTCCATTGAGGGGTGATTTTGGGTCAATTCTTGACCTGAAATCACCCCTCTTCATCTTTTTCTCTATATTTCAATCTAAATAAGTGATTTTCACATAGATCTCGGTTTTTTCTTTGTGATTTTATCATCTAAGTGTGGTGGTTTGTTGTTCGTCGTCTTGTGCGGCGTTGTTTGATTTCCCGTCTTCTTGCGGTGTTTATTTGGTTCATATTGAAGATCGATTATTCAATCAAAGATTTGGGCGTTAACGTTGCAGATCCGGAGGCCATGAATATTCCGGTCACTTTAATTTTATCATATATTTTTGTAGGCATTATGTCGCTGTATGCTATTAACTTGGATGTTGTGAGTTTGTTCGCAGATTCATCCTTTACGTTTTTAGCGGTGTTGAATGATGTAATCTCTCGATTTGAATGAATGAATATCATTTTCTTTTTTTCAAAAGAAATAAACTGGAAAATTTGAATCATCAATGTTAGCGGCCAACACTCGGTAGGATTTAATCTCACATCGGATAGATAGGATTCTTGAGAAGAGTTTATAAAGAGGAGACACTCGTCACTATACAAGCCGGTTTTGTAAGGATGGATTATACCTCAATTTTCGTGACATGGTATTAGAATCTATCGTGTCTACGTTGGACTTCCTGCAATGCCCACGCTTCAAGCTCATTAGACCGGGCTTAAGCGTGAGGGCTGTGTTAACGGCCAACTTCTGTGAAATTTAATCTCACATCGGATAGATAAAATTCTTGATAAGAGTTTATAAAGAGGGGACACTCCTCATCACCTGATTTTCGTGACAATCATAAATCATAACCTAACGATCAACTATATATCAAGTAGTTGAGTTGAGGATATTCAGAGAACAAGAAATCTTGACCCAATATCTCGATGTACGGTGTGTGTGTCACATGTTATTTCCTTAAGGTCATCACATGCTATTTCCATGGCTCACACAACATGCCAGGTGTCATATTATGAGACCCATGCTAGTACCTTATAATGTAGGAAAGGGGTTTCCAAATCAAGCAGAGATTGGGAACTTCACGCTATTATGAAACAATACCACGTGCATACAAAATTAAGAGACCCCTCTTGTAACATTGAGGGGACTTTTAATGTCTCTACTCTTTTGTATCTATTTTGTTACAAAACATAACATTTTTGCTAACAACCGGCAATTAGGATTTAGTCTTGTATTTAACTCACTAACTCTTGATTGATCATGTATACTTAGCCTAACTCAATCAACTTCCAATATATCCCCAACACACAAGCTTATATAAATCTAATCAAACTGGGCCATAGAGATTAAAAATTTCCATCAACTATAATATGTTGTCAAGTGGCAGCTCGTTGGATTTGGATCTCATGTTTGGGATTATGTTCATCATTTCACTATCAAAATTTATTTCATCCCACTTATATATTTTTTAAGTTGTAGAATTCAATGAATTTTAATGGTGAGCAAATGAAAATAATTCCTTCATGTTTGATTAAAATAAATAAATAAACTAAAGAACATGAAAAGTCGATGAATAATCTAAAAATTTAAATGATAGGGTTAAAATTTGTTGGATTTGTTTACACAAAATTTTAATTTAAATATATTTTTAATCCTTGCAAATATTATGTTATGCTTTTAGTTCCTATGAAAAATATAATTTATTTTTAATCCTTAAAAACATACTCTTTTTTTCTTTTCATTCTTGCTTTCTTTTGGTCCATGTAAAAAATTTAAATGTTCAAAGTAGTCCTTATAATATGTATGCAATATATATTCATTATCTAAAACATTGAGACCATCTTAGTCTAGAGATTTACAAAGATGATTACAACAAATTGTGTTTACACAAACTCTAGAAGTAGTAAAGAAATTAAGCTCAGTACACTGAGTGTATCTCTTTTGTTTTTCTTTGACTATTTTGATGGATGAATTGACAAGTGCACCAAATTGTAACAAGTAATAAAGTAGTAAGTTGTCGTTTCCACATGGATTCTTGTTCAACTTAGCAATTAGGGAAATTTATTAAAGCAAAAATAGTAAAAGAGAGATGAATGGGTTGCAGGTTTTTTAATTGTCTTCCACAATGCAAGATTAGGGTATTTGATTCAGATGTTTAACAGCGATTAGGGTTTCCTTGAATCTCCTCTACCTTCTTTGTTGGAATTAACTCGATTTACTATTAGTTTATGACATATTATTAGTTTATGACATGTCTTTATTCATGAGAGTAGGACATAATCTCATGATGTAAATGATAAAAATGGAAGCATGTGTTTTGGAGGGGACAAAAATTTGAATTTACGGCCACTAAAATGACCACGAATTGTTTGGCATAAATTCCACTCCTACAAGATTGAACATCCATTTTTATCCTTGAAAAAATGTGTGATATCCAATTCGATTTTAAAAAAATAAAAGCAACTTTCACTTCGTCAAGAAAAAAATTTGGACAATTTAGTTGCAACCTAAACCACCTTCAGAAAAGGGCAATCAGACCCTACAAGAGATAAGGTCCCTAAATAATGTCTATTTCAATGAATCATCTATTTTTCTTCTTTCCATTCTTTAAGATTCAAGGTCTATTTTTGTTCTTTCCTTTCTTTAAGATTCAAGCAACCATCATCTACAATGATATACGGTTGTTGTAACTATGAAAATAAATAACATGTATTTTGTTATTAGTACATTGTAGGATATGTTATAAAATTATTTTAAAACTGTACATATCAGGTATTGTTTGTATTTATTTGAATAATTTTCATCACTAATAACTTTAAAAAGAAGCAAAAACAAAAACATATTATAAATTATTGAAAAATCATATTGTTTATGGACTTTTTTCTGTCCTAAGGACCACATTGTCTTTTTTTATACCATTGTTAAGGGCTTAATTATTAATATTCTGACAATAGTTCAAGTGGATAAAGTTGTCTATCTTTATGATAGAAAAGTTGCCTTTTTTTTTCTCTTTCTGAAATCAGTTAAATCTTGTATTTTTTTCTCATTTTTTTTAAAAAAATTCGGTTTTCGATCAAAAGACAGACTAATCTAAAGGGTTCAATAACAACGTCCATTTATAGAGGGGTTCAATCTAAAGTCAGAGCAAAGTTTGTATGGACTTAAAAAAACTGAAATTATTGTTAAAAGAAATCGAATTTGAAACCTTAAAAGAAACATACTTCAATATCCAAGTTAACAGATCAACCTAAATAAGTTTCTCATGAATTAAAACGGATCACTAAATACAAGAAAAGTCAATCCTTCAAAAAAAAAGTCAAGAAAAGTTTGTATAGACTTAACCAACCGAAATTGACGTTAGAAGAAACCAAATTTAAAACCTTAAAAGAAGCATACTCAATTATCCAAACTAACATCTTGAACCC
>Ga0315915_1004505_pt1 | contig 17559 bp, 9 predicted proteins | sample MpolbnodulesMG_FD_207738 | JGI IMG/M metagenome (GOLD analysis project Ga0315915, IMG submission 207738) | Medicago polymorpha root nodule microbial communities from Los Angeles, California, United States - branched nodules | ecosystem: Host-associated > Plants > Roots > Nodule | place: USA...
AGACACTTAGGAATTCTAAGATAAAACAATTGCAAGAATTCTCTAAGTTGTTGATGTTTGTTTCGACGTTTTGCGCAGAGTAATGGCCTTGTATGCGTGTATATTTTTCTATATGTCTAGCTAGCTCTCTAAGTCTTCATCCCTATTTATAGAGGAGTTGAGAGACGTTGAGAAATTAGCCGTTACATCAACGTGTCTGCTTTGAAGCTTTGATTCTTCACCCTTGATCCTTTGCCTGATTTGATAGTTGTCCTATGAAGAACTTAATTCAAATTCATTCCAGAACAAAAGGAACAACTTCTGCAGCAATGTTACTGTTATCTTTGTCTTGTTGTAGAGACAACCATTGCAGAGAAGGTGGTTGCAGAGTTCGTGGCCGTACACTTTGTACACTGTTCTTTGTCAACTCTGGTGAAGTAGCTTCTGGCGAGATATGCTTCTGATGATCAGCGCTTCTGATGTCCTTGCTTCTGATGATCAGCGCTTCTGATGTACTTGCTTCTGATGACGTGTCTTCAGGAGCTCTTCTTCGGACTCGTTTCTTCAGACGCAGTTCTTCAGACTCGTTTCTTCCGACGCAGTTCTTCAGACGCAGTTTCTTCAGACGCATTCCTCCAGATGCTTTAAGCTTCAAACAAATTCCTTTGCTCTTGAACTTGTTCAATCAGAATCTCTAAGTATAATACTTTGATTATGGATCCTACACACTTGAACAAATTGTTTAGCATATCCAATTGATTATTTTTAATACCTTGTTATTGTCAAAACTCAATAGGTGACTTGTAAAACACTCTTGTTCCAACAATTCGACCCACCCCAAAGTATTTGTCCGAGGATTATTGCTCTGATCCCATAATGTAACGCTCCGGATTTTGGTTCAAGACATTACGCCTAAATCATTTTCTTTTTCTGAAAAACACTACTATTTATTTATTTCATCAATAATAAATTCTTAGCAAAACCTATACAATATTCTAAACATAATTTTATTAAAATTATAAACTAATATTCTTCACAATTACTTCTAAAATTACAATTCAATAATTTTATAAAATCAAATGTGTAAATGCATTTGAGATGAAATTTTGAATAATTTCAATTATACTTTTTAAATATAAATACATGTAAAGAACAATTTTAATTTGTAAATGTTGGTGAGTCTTTAATTTTTCTAATATATAATAAGATAATGTTTATAATCTCAAGTATTTTGCTCAATGATAATGATGTTATTATTACATTACTTTTGCATCGCTAAAAAATTTCTAAAAATATTTATCGTATAAAATTTTGCCCCCGCAAGTCAACATTTATGAATCCGTCACTGATATTTATAACCAAATTAATATTTTAGAGGCCTTTTTCACCCAAAATTTTGAGGCCTAAAACCCTTGCTTTGGTTGCTTGGCCCGTAGGTCAGCCCTCTTTTAGGTTCAATGTTTATTGCTTTCATTCTTGTTCCAGTTAATACATATCGGGTTGACAAAAAAAGTAGAAGTACAAGAAATACAAATAACAATTTGGTTTTATAATATTTAAAAAATTTGACGTTTTTCATGATGTTTCTTTCAAAATAATTTAATAGGTTACATGATTATTTTTGGTAAAATAACTCTCATTTGAGACTTATAAGGGATGCATTCCGATGATATATTTGGCAAATGCATCAGACTTTTCCAAATAATAAAGTACTAAGTTATTATCTCTACAAGGATTGTTGCATTCAACTAGAAAATTAACTAAACCTATAAATAACAATAGTAAATTGGGGGGAGATTTCAAGATTTGTTAATTGCGCTAAAATTAAACATGTTCAAACAAAGTTTTGACAACGATTAGGATTCTGAATCCCCTCTATGTCTTTGTTGGATTAGCACATATTTCTAGATCAAATACTATTGAAGGTTATAGTCATGATGTCTAACAAAATAAGGCCTACTCTGGCTACGGTTATATGCCCCTTCGTGAAATATTGCTCTAGTAATGCTAGTGGGACATATACCCACAAGGATTTGAGAACGTTAAACCAAGTCCTACAAGAGGAAGTTTTCAATCTCTTTGTGAACTACTCGAGTAAATTATATGTAGTGATTTCGATTAGAAAGAACAAAATGAATGTTGAAATTATAACATAGGATCAATTCAATATCAAAGGAAATGAAAGAAATTAAGAAAGTTACGTTTAAAATAAGTATAATTCAAATAGTATTGACTACATAAAATTGTGATGCACTTGTAAAAGAATTCACAAAATAATAGAGGTTTATCTTTGAACCCTAATCTAAGTTGTTTAGTTACTCATGGTAACTGCATACATAATCAAAGAGAAAAGAATAATAAACATACACTAGAAAAAGTACAAGGGAGTTGAAAAACACACATCTTTGACACCACGATCGTACTCATTTGCCTATGAACGGTCAGGTTCCTGAATAAATATTTCTTGGTCAACACGAACTTTAAATAGACAATTTTTGCATTGAGGCATGCATGCACGAGGGTTATGCACCTTTACTTCGGGGCGCATGGACCAAAAGCAGCAAAATCTTTTTTTATCCCCTACTTCAGCCCACATGGAGCACATGGACCACAAGATAACATAATTCCAAGTATTGTTAATTTCAAAGAGCAACCTCAAACTTTGTTTCAAACTAATACCAAGTAATTTATAATTCTATCTAACTCCAATGAAATCAAACAAATACAACACTTAAGGTTGAAAACATACGACATTGTTCGTCACCAAAACAACAAAGAACATCTTCTGCAGTCTGAAAATGGGTTAACAAAGGATAACATAATAATAAGGGTGACTTCAAAAGGCTCAGAGTACCAAAAGCTTGCCTTGTATGAATAAAATTATGATCAATAGTCTGTAGAGAAGCAATGCATGTGTCAAGAACATAACATTCAAACATGAACACTCAAATGCAAAAGAAATATTGGTAAAAAGTGGAAAATATTTGGCTCAAAATTCTCACCGGCTATACTATAGAGAAAAGAAATGGTGATCCTGATGAGTAACTTCCGCAACATGCTATATATTCATTATCCTCATATGCTATTTTAACTAAGAGTAATTATCCATAAACACCATTTTTTTCATACCACTTTATACACGCCCTTCACTATCCAATCAAACACTGCCATCTGTCCAAGTGGGTCCCACAAAAAAAACTCAACTTTTTTGACTCTCACTCTCTCTTCCATCTCTTTCATCCACCTCTTCTCTCTCTCAACAGGCCTCACCACCATCACCGCCAGAAACCACCACCACTGCCGTATCAGATCTAAAACGAGAGAAACAACGACGGTCGTATCAGATCTACCACTCTTTCTTCTTCTTCTTCTTCATTTTCAGTTCGACAGCAGCGATGACGGCGGCTGAGGGTGAGTTTCCCGGTCTCCTTTTCATAGTCAACAACAACGATGACGGTGGTTGTGGGTGAGGATGTCGATCTCGCTTTCTTGGTCGACAACAACGATGATGGCGGCGGCTGTTGGTGAGAACTCCAGATCCCGTTTTGAGGAGGACGATGACGATGGTGGTGGTGTAAAACGATGTGAATGATGAAAGGTGAGAGAACAAAGCGCTCATGAAAGAGAGAAGAAGTATTTGGATTGATTTATGGAGAATTAGAATGGGTTTTGTTGTTGATGATGTGAAAGTGAAGAAAAATGCATTGTTGTGAAATTTGAGATGCGGATGTTACAACAGAATTCGAAATTGAAAGAGTGAGAACCATTGGTGTGGTGGTAGACTGGTGTGGTGGCGCGCAACAGTGGTGGTGGAAGGGACAGCTAAGGTGTGGTGGAACATGGGAGAAGAAGGGAAGCGTGTTCTGTGTGGATACACTGAAAAGAGATTGTGTTTTTTGTGAAGGGAGTGTAAATTGACAAAATTACCCTCCTAATACAATTAATAAAAAATATTAAATGGGAGGTGTACAAGGTGGTTTGCCACCTATGGTTGTACACGTATCAGTGCTCTTTAACTAAAGTTTAAGCTTATAGCTTATAGAATCTTACATTTTCCTCCATTTTTAACCTTTAATATTGTTTTACTATTTTCTGTCCCTTTTTATAAACGTAATAATTGTCCACTAAATATGAGTTTCTCTGGCAACCAATATTATAACGTTAGTTCGCTACGTTGCAAAAGTGTAAACCTATGAAATTTAATATTAACATTTTACACTACTAGAAAAAGCAAAATTAGCGAGGGAAATTAGTGACGGAAAAAATGAAATTCCTCACAAATTCCTTGGTCGCAAAATTTAGTGACGGAATTAGAGAGGGATTTCACGTTTTCTCTCACTAAATATCCCTCACTAATTTTTGTTTTTTTAGTAGTGTTAGTTTGTGTTTCATGGTTCTCACTCATTTCAAGGAAAACTCAATGTCTCTAACAAGTGCATTAGCTGAGTTGTGAGATTCAATGACAACTTAATTTTCTGCATGATTTACATCATCGAGTTCCCATGAGTGTTTCCCTATACTGCGACAATAAACCTACCGTTCAGCTTGCTCAGAACCCCACCTTCCATAAGTGGGCAAAGCATATTGAAAACTATTGTCATTGATTTGAGACAAAAGTTCAAGATGACATCATTTATTTGCTGCCCATTCCATCGTATTCACAACTAGCTTAATTAACTTCTGTTCATTTACATCTGTTGTGGTGGGCGTTGGATAATCACCAAACTTAGACACACCTAGCAAATGGTATCAATAACAAATTAAATTGGATTACTATAGTTTCAAACGCACGCAAAGGCTTTATGTTTGATGAAGGGAAAATTTTCTTGATCATGCTCTTCGGACATCCTATATTTTTTATTTTTTTTTTTAGATAAAAAGTTTAAGTGAGTTGGACTATTGAGGTTCACCAAGGCTAGAGCAGCCTTAAAGGCTAAACTAACGCTTAAAGAAAGATCATCCACCAAAAAGATCCTCACATCCAGGGGCGGAGCTACCTTGCAGCCAGGGGATGCATGTGAACCCCCTCAACTCTTGAAATTTATACCAATTTTTCTATGTTTTCTTATTTTGAACCCTCTCAAAATTCTATCTTGCACCTTATTGGCTCATGCACAAACTCTATCTCTTCTCTCAAATATCAATAATAAGTTAAATTAAGTGATTGTGACACTGCATGCTAGGTGTCCAACCTGTAAAGCTTGACTCAACACATGTTTTATATAATATTAATGGTATTTTTAACATGTGTCCTAAAGGCACAAGTTAACATTTCCCTTTATATAATTATGAAAATAGTATACATAAAATCACGAAAATGACCATGAGCCAAAGCAATGCCATGCAATTCTTTGTTTCATAGATTTATCTTACTACCCGGTTCTTTTTTAGTGTTAACTTTATGGTTCCTATGGAAATGGGGACGAAGAAATTTTGAGTTCGGTCAAACGAGAAGTAAAGTTTGATAAGGAATAATTTCACTCAAAAATCGAATTTGAGTTCTTCTATTCTATTTTCTCCTAAGTGAAGCTCATCAATCATTTGAGACCAATCAATTTGTTTGTTATGTGTCAGTTCTATACATGAATATATATTTACAGCATTTGAATTGTATTAGGATGTTTAGTATAGTATTTACAAATTATAATTGATATAAGATTTTATAATAGTGCATCATCCTTTCACTCTAAATTTTCTTTTTTTAAAGAAAAAGATTATATAACAAAAAAAAACGTAAAGTATTTAAATATATATTAAAATTTATAATTTTAAGAAAAAAAATCACTGTCTCTAAATATATGACTCTTTTAAGATTTTTCTTTAACCTTTTTTATAATCCACATTTCAAATTTTCAACCACATTAATGATTTTTTGCCGTCTCAGTATCAAACACATGTTGAACCGTCTGACCCAGGGTCCTGGCAACGCCACTGCTCACATCGACGGTGGTGTTAGGTTATGAGGGCTCACCAAGGCTAGGATAGGCTTAAGGACTAAACGAGTGCTTGCAGAAGTACTAACAAATCATCCATCAAAGAGATCCTCATATCTACAGTAGAAGTTGAACTCATAATCTTGCGGGTGAATCAACTCCTTAAAAACTGAGTCAACCTTATCATATACTCTATATTTCTTGAGTAATGATATTTGAACAACCAATTGTGACAACTTTTGTTACAACTTCTTTTTCTCACTTTTCATTGGTCAAAAACAATGGAGAGAGATAAAGGAAAAGATAGAATACAAACATAATGTGAGTATAAGAGAGAAAGTTGTCAAGGAGTTGTCACAAAGTGGTTGCACAAATATCATTTCTCATATTTCTTTTCTCTCTTAAGATCTATTATACATAGTGCATGGCGAATCTTAAAGTTTTCTTTAGTGGAGGCTAGAAAATTTTACAACCAATCAGAATATATTTTTAGATGATGGTTGGTTTCTTTCGCCAACAAAACTAATCTCATATTTAATACTTAAAAAAATAAAGCTAGCTAAGGCCACCCAAATTCAACACTACCCTCCGCTCGAAGGAGGAGAGTCTAGATAAGAATTAAGAGAGAGATTGGGGAATCTCCCTAAATAAATTGTTTGAAAAATATTTTAAAATAGTTAAAAATTTATTTTTCAACCATCGAATAAATAATTGTCATGAGTTGCGGACTAATTCATTCTCTTTGAAAAGTTTTGTGGGATTGTCCAACATTACGCAAACAGACTATAAATCACTACATCCCCAAGATAAAACAACTCAACTACAACTGTATTCAAGTCTTATTGTACTCTGTGATCTGTTTTAGAAACACAACCTCAAATATGGTATTAAGACCACTCTAGAATGGTATTATGACAACTCAAATAATGTATTAAGATAATTCTATGGTACTATGACCACTCATCAACCAAAAGGATAATGATGCTATGACCACTCTAAATTGGTAACATCACGATTCTTAAGAGACAAAATTTCCAACAGGCACAAAGTTTACTGTAAAAGAAAATTACTGAAGGACATAAAAGAAATGGGAGAAGTGACTCGAAAGTGCCTCGAGTAGAAGATAGAAAAGAGAAAGCTTGCAAATGTCTAACACTTTGGTGCACTTTGGAAAGGGTCACGAGGTCTCCTTTTATAATGTCGAAAACTAACCAAGTATATAAATTAAACTAAGCAATGTGAGACTTAAGTGTTCTTCAAATGACACTCACTAGTATACTCCATTATCCAATATGGTACTCTAGAGTTTTTGTTTTCAATTCACACACTTCATGTTCCAACAAAAACAGACTAGAAAAGAGATTGAGGGAATTAGAAGTTGAAAAATCAAAAGGTGAATTTGTGGGGAGTGTACAAGTCTGTAGTTTTATTTTTATTTTTTTACAATAAGAATATAACTGTATTATCATAGAAAATCTTAGTTTTATGGTGGGGGTTTGATCTGCCCCCTATGTATATATTTATATGAGGCGTCCATCAAACATTTTTCATATTTCAAAAAATAGGGCACCGCTTTTGTAGGAAAATAGAGATACCGACACAAATACTAGCAACTACTCAGGTGACCAAATTAACGAGATCTTGTCGAGACTACCTTCCCCCAACCATTTGAGTTCACCACTTGTCCATGATCCTCAGGTGCATTATATCAAGATCCGATGTCAAAAAAGCCTCATAAACTTGAAAAAATGTTAATAAGAAAAAAAGGTTTGTAAACTATTTAGGTTCGATTTCTCATTTTAAACTTTTATAGATAAATAGACTTGACTTGTATAATGACTTGACTCGATGACATTTTCTTTTGGGATCAACTAGGTATTTTCATGGTTAGACCAGTGCCCTAGGATTATGGTAGTTAGTTTATTGGTGATGATTCAAAATCTAGCATATTTATATCTTTTTGATGAATGTAAATTATGTTGAAGCAAAATGAGTTTTGTACAATTCCTCTATATGCTTGAGAATTTCAGAACATTAGCATATAGAATTTCAGAACATTAAATGTACCTTCCAACATCTTTAAAATTCTCTTAACATTCAAACTATTAACTTTTCCTCGACATTTCAATTCAAATCGTCATTTTTATATTCCATTAGTTTGATTATGAGTAAATGGTCACTTTGGTACCTGACGCTGCACCTCGTTGTCACAAAAGTCCCTGGCTCAAGATTAAATACAAAGTAGTCCTTGAATGTGTAGTTCCGTTATCAGTTTAGCTCCTGGCTTTAAAAACTTCTGTTAATTGATGAAGTGACGTGCATGAGGTGTCATAGAGACTAAAGTGAAAGTAGAAAATAGTCAATTTGGTCCCTGATCTGAAATTCAATATCCCAAAATTGAATCTCAAATCCCTAAATCCTGAATTTAATCCCTAAATCTCATCTAATTCTCTCTTTTGTTCAATTTTTTTTTGTTGTTGTTGATTTTCTGGATTATACTGAATTATGATGTTTATAAGAAATCACCACATTTTACTCCTCAATTCTAAAAAGTATAATATTTCTCTCATTCGATAGTGGAATTGCAATGGAGCTGATTAGTATGTTTCTACATACATGTGTGATAAATGTGGTTTAGTAGAAAGTAAGATATGGTTGAAGCTATTTTGATCATGTTTAGTTAAGACAAAGTTTGGAGGCATACTCAATTGTTTGATAGTTACGAAATATACATATCATTTTTACTAAAATCACATTTGACATGAGACACGTTCGAACAAAATGTGTTTAACATTGCCACCATAAATTTTGATAATAACAAGGTATTAAAAATTCAATTGGATATGCTAATATTTGTTCAAGTGTGCAGAACCATAGACTAAAAATGACAAGTCTTTAAACAAAGTATTGATTCTGGAAGAACAAATGAGAGGAAAGAAATTTACGAAGCTTATGTTGCAAGTCAGAGTCTGAAGAAGTCAAAGTCTAACGACTATCAAAAGCTGACAGTCAGAGTCTGAACCTGAAATCAGTTAATTTGATTATTTGAAGAAACAAGATTGCAGAAGGAATAGAACCCTAGAACAACGACTATTTCAGATGAATTAGAAGGCATTGGATGCTTATCCACGGAAGGTGCGCATAGAAAGGGCAAATATTACAATTGTACAACCACTACTCCACTCTTGTCTGCGCATAGTACTACTAGAGCTGTGTCTACGCTGGTTAATTCTCCAAACAAGGAATGAATTTCAAATTATTCTCTCCTAGGACATTAACCAAATCAAACAACAGATCATTGGTGATTGATCAAAGCTTCTATAACGACTCTTTGATGTGATAACACCTCCTCAACGTCTCTTTCATAACTCTATATAAAGGAATGAAGACTTGAAGTCTCTTGTTTTTGTGCTTGAACATATGAAATATCTTGCTTGTGTGCTCAAGTATTTGAAGTATCTTGCTTGTGTGCTTGAGCGTTTATAATTATAACTTGATTTTAGTGAAATCTCCTTGGAAGTGTAATGGGGACTGGACTACTTTCGGATTGTGGAAGGAACCAGGATAATTGTTATCTCTCTCTCTCTCTCTCTCTCTCTCTCTCTCTCTCTCTATATATATATATATATATATATATATATATATATATATATATATATCTATACTTTATCTGCTGCATTAGACTCTGAACAATGTTCCAGATTCTGAACGCTAGACTTAGTTTTAAAGAAAAAAAAAGCTAACACGATTTGAACCCCCTTCTAGTGTTTTTCTCACCTTCTAGACATATTATTAATTATAATAGTCCACACCACATAAATTAAACTCCTTTGATTGGCAACACAAAAATTTGGAGTTTACTATGCTCCTTTCTTACCATAAATCTCTACTAATTAACAACAACAAAAAAAGAAATTGATTTTGAACAAAGAGGGAATTAGATGAGATTTAGAGATTTAAGGATTTTGGGATTAAATTCGGAATTTAGAGATTTAAGGATTTTAGATTCAATTTAGGAAGATGTTGATTTTCGGTTCAGAGAGCAAAGTGACTATTTTCTACGTTCACTTTAATCCTTGTAACACTTCATGCACACCACCTCATCAGTTAATAGAAGTTTTTAACATCAGAGACTAAACTGATAACGAAAGTACACATTCAAGAACTACTGTATATTTAATCTTAAATCAGGAACCTTTGTAATAGCTAGGTGTCAGTGAAGAACCAAAATGATTATTTATTCTTTTGATTACCAAGTATAGTTTTCATCTTAGCTCTTTTAAGTCATTTACATTCCAACATTTAAACTTTCATGTCAATTTATGTTTTAAACTTTTAAGTTCAATCGTCTTTTGTACTCAAGTCATTTAACCTTAAGTTAAATATGAGTCTCTCAAACTATTTTCAACTAATTTCACCCACACAACTAATTTCACCCACACATATATGCACGAGTCTCCAGTCGAACTAATTAAACATTTATTTTTGAGAGATTTTAAAAATTATCGACACAAGTATATTTATTAATTTGTTCGGACACATGCAGTCGAACTAATTAAAGATTTATTTTTGTTTTAAATTTGGTTGGTTTTCCTTAAAAAAAATCCATTAACACTTTGATATTTTACACTACTCCTTTACAAATTACTCTCTACGTACACGTTTACTCTTTCTAACGGTAATATTATTTGATCTACGTGTATGCATTCACCACCAAGTAAGTGAATTGTAACTTTAGAATGAAAAAGAAATGACCCCAATTAACTAACTTATTTGGTAAAGTCCTTCTCTTTCTTCTTGTTAAAGGACCATATATAGTAGTACTAGTTGGTGTCGGTTCTTTATTTCTTTGTTGGCTGTTTTTATATCTGTTGCAGGAGTCTGCAGTGAGTGGTCCCCTACCATGTTAAATTCAATCAGACGGCACGAATGGGTGATAAGAACTTGCAATCATGCTCCCCTCAGTAACTAAGTACACACTTCCATTTTTCTTGTTTTATTCACCTTTCATTTCCCTCCTTATATTTAATAATGCATCTGTTTCTCTATATATAAGATCATCTTCATCAATGCACAAAAATTAGGAAAAGCTGTTTTTATATTTAATTTGTAAACAATATAATTTGTAAGCTGTTTTTAATTCTCTTTAATTAATAAGAGACATTTTTGTAATAAAAAAAAAAGTATATATCATGGAATTTTGAAAGAGGGTTAGGGACAAACTATGTTATAAAAAGCTCTTAGATATAAAGAGATTGAAAGTAAGTTATTATTTGTTTTTTGGTCAAGCAGTTTATTGGTTAGAAATTCACTTATTAAAGTAAATATAAGAGGGTGTCTCGATTCGAACCTCCAACCCCTGTATATATTATACAATAATATTTCTAACAACTGAGTTAAACTAACTGGAACAACAAAGTAAAATAATATTGATTTGCGAATAGACATAGTGAAATAGTATTAATTTGTGAATAAACCTAGTTTGGAATAAACACTTAATTTTTATTTTTTTTTGGCGTGAGTTTTTCATCATTTTCAAAATGGGAGTATATATAGCTACAATTTTGTTTCTTTTCTTGTTTCCATTAAGTCATTATCTCAAGTTCCTTTCATTGATATTTAGATAGATTTGCACCATTATTAAAATCAGTTGATTGCTTAATGTCTCTTTCTTATGAAGTTTTAAAAATCACAGTCTCTCCCTTGATTCCAACAACAACCATTGGTTCATGCAAAAATTCTTTGCCAATAAGGTCACACTCATGAGCGGGGACCAAGTTACATATGGGGTTTCAATTTAATTGCGCCACTTTGATCATGTCTTAATAAAGTAGAAAACTAGCAGATGTGAACATTATTATGAGTAGTTTCTAGTTTGCTTTGAATCTTGATTTGGCAACATCAAGAGCGACATTTCATGAATCTTAAAAAAGGACAAGACTTCAAATTGCATATCCATGGATATAGTTTAGCATTTGGTTAGTAGATGAGTAAGCATTAAATGTTTGTGCATTTTTTAATGTTTATACATTTTCAATTTTATATACATTAATTTTTTTTAATTTAAGATTTTTCTAAAAGTAGTATAGATCTTCAGAAAAAAAAAATCAAAGGTGGCCCCAAAAGTAGTAGATTTTATAATAAAATAACAATATTAATAATAAAATTAATAAAATAAAGTGAAGAGATGTATATTTTTACTAAAATTTACTAAAACGGTAAATGTGCCAGCCTTGAAACATATATTTTTGGGTAAGATTATACCTTTCTTTAGAGATTCCTCTGTATTAAATGCCTTTTGATTTGATTCATATGTAAATACTTGTACATTGTCAATCCCTTGGCCTTTGACAGCTTATGTATTAATTCATTAGAGTCGGCTTTCCACCTTTTTGTGCCATGCCCTTTCTTCAGTAGGGTGTGGTATTAGGGACTAAAAAAAGAGATTTTTTATGGGGTTGAAATATAAAACTTAGTAATTTTATAAGAACTAAACATGTTTGACCCAGATAAAATAAAGTAAAGGATGACATAACTCAAAACTCTTGCAAAACAATCAAGATAATCTATTTATATTTTTTATCTTACAATAAAGAAAGGAAAAAGCAAGAGAAAAATTAGCTATACGTAACAAGAAGAATACGCAAGCAGGACATGCACAAAAAATAATTGATCTGTAACAGTGTTATAAAATAAATTGTATTCGAGAAGACTACGTTAAAGAAACAAGAAGAATAGCATAGATTTAGTACCTTATTAGTTTTATTGTGTAAAAATAGTATTAGTTTGTAACAGTGTTATCTAAATTTTATTTGAAATTTAGTATGTTGGTTCTTAAAAACTTTAGTGTATTGAAACATTACCTGAACCAGGGTTCAATCAAAAATCAAGTATTTGTTATGCAATTTTATATAGAATCGTGTGTTACAAACTGGCTTAGTTATTTTTTTTTTTGTTTATAACGACGGACTAAGTTTTTTTCACATTGATTGATCCATTACATTAGTTTTTGTTGATATTTGGCTTAAAATTGGATGTTGTAGTTCGGGAAAATCGTGACACGTGAGCATGGGATTGTGACACGATTTTGGCTCGTTTTCTGGGTGGTTGTCTCTAGAAATTTCATGGCGCAAAGGAAAGGCATCGTGGCACGACTAACATATATAATTTAGTACTGTATTGGCGTACTAAGTGCACATCATGGCATGATGGGTGCCTAACGTGGAACGATTTCTCGGGATCAAGGGCTTTAAATAATCAAGGCTTCATTCTTCATAATCTGAGAGAGTTTCAAGAGAAAGAAAAACTTGGGAAACCAAACGAGTGAACTTTAGGGTTGAGTGTCTTTGGTGAGAGTTTTTTTCTGGGTCCGAAAACGCTTGTAAACACTTTGGGTAGTGAGATCTCATTAGAGGAAGGATCAAAAATCTTCCTTTAGGCTTTGTTTGAGAGTTTGGAAACAGAAAGTTTTGAAAAAAAGAAGAAGGAGCAAGTGGAAGAAATAGAAAACATTGAAAGGATTGGGGTTTTCGGGGTTAATTTATATTCATAATACACAAAAATTGGTTCCCACACATCCAAGTTTTATTGGTGTCATTATTGATTCGAATACACAACATTTATTCCCCACCGTTGGGCACATGGGTAAATTGGTCAAGTGTGTATCATGGGTTCAAAGTGGGACATCGAGATGGAAGTAATGATTTCAGGTTATTAAAGGTTCAAATGCAAGCGATGTTTACACAACAAAGGTATGTGGAAGAATTAAAGGATCACGTTGCAATATCGGCTACCTTGTCATAACTTGAGAAGTGTGAGATTATAGACAAGGTAAAGAGTGATATTGATAGACAACCCAACAATAAAACTTAAAAACCACCATGAAAAGTCCTAAAAAAAAAACAAGAAAATATGAACAAGAACCCACGGACATCACCAATTCCACAGAAAACAACACCCACACTCAAACTAGCAACCCCCTAACCCCCACCCCCACCCCTATCAAAGTGCCAAATTGCAAATGGAGATGGACTCAGCTTACTACACCCAAGACAAGCAACACATAATTAGAACTGGCCTAAAGACCCCGCTTAAAAGCATCTAAATACGCCCCATGCATCTGAAAAGTGTGAGGCGCAAGCGTCCTTTCCTGCTTTTTTGTGGGTAAAGCCCGCCCTTTTAGCCTAAATTCAGGTAGAAACTCTCACTATAAATATCAGCCTTCCTCATTCAGAATTTCTCGTTCAGAACTGAGTTAGTTCAAGAGGAATGCATCTTTGGAGCTTCAGGAGAGTTGCTATCTTCTCCATGATTTTCTAGGGTATGTTTTTATCTTTAGTAATTTGTTTTTAGTTACCATGTGTAACTAATTCTTTTTAGGTTAGAGATCTAAGATGAACCTCTATTTATTCATGTTGGATATTTATTTAATTTAATGTCGTTTTTATTTTAACTATATTTAATTCGCTATTAAGTTTTATTAGGAAATTCCTTAGTTTATTTATGTAGTAGGTGCAACCATATACTAGATACTTAGGTTGTGACAAGGACTAATATTGATATTACTATCCATGCTTATATCTTGATATTTATATCTTGCTCCCAATATCTATCTGTTTAGAAAGTAATTAGTTATAACTAGCGAAAGATACTGAAAGCGAGTTGACCCTAGTAGTAAGTACTTAGGAGGTGACATTACCAATACTGAATAAAATCTGCTGAACCTAGGATGCAACTAGTTAGTAATTAAGGAAACAAGTACCTACTTGAAGGAAATAAGTCGTAGCCTAATAGAATCATTCTCTTAAACCCTTGGTAAGGTAGACGTTGATAGGGTTGCACGTTTGTAGAACTACTAAGTGCGAGAGAGAGTGTGTGCCATGAGTGTCCTAAGATGCATAGATGGGCAGACCTCAGGAACCTTGGCCTTCTTTTCCTTGGGAAATTGTGGAAAGCCAACATAAAATCTATGTTTCAATTACCTTTGAGGTGATAAGACCCCATACGTAAAGATCACCGTGTGGCCAGCAGGTGCAACCAATCATTGGAGGGATAAAACTAGTTAACAGAGATTTATGGACCCCACACGTACGGATCACCGTGTGATCAGCAGGTGCAGTTTCCAACCTATTAGGTTAGTAACGTCCCAATGACCTCATCACTTGTATAGTCTACCTAAGATAAATGAACACGGCATGACTGTTATTTAATATCCAATAATATAAATAGGGGGATTCAAAGAATCCTAGCCGCTTCTTACTTTTCTGCAACCAAAAACAGGTAATTTGTTTTGTTGCAAACAGATAAATATTGCAATTCTCTAACCCTTCAATCTTTTATTTTATCGTCAAACTTAAAATAAGTAACGCTAATTGTTTGGACCAAATGACAATCCATGTTGATATTTTCGACTAAGTGATTCAAGTTACTTATTTTCTACCTTTATTTTTCTGTCATTTATTTTTCAATAATTTATTTTTCTGCATTTTATTTTTCCGTTTTCAAAAATTCCAAAAAAATAAAAAAAATACCAAAAATATTTAGTCCTAATTGAGTCCTCTATTTTTAGAGTCTAGTTTATTTATTATAGTTGTAGTATCATAGTTTATTTTTTTATTTTGCATTTAGTTTATTATTTTCATTTAGTACTAACCATTTTTCTTTTCTTTTTGTTTTTCCATTTAGGAACTAACCCCATTCGTTTATTTTTCTTTTTATTTTAAAGTTATAGTAGGTCATTATTATTTTGCATTGCAATTAAGAGAGTCGTAGTAAAAATAACGGTTGTTATAATATCTACATTAGATCGAGTCTAGTTCGTAAAAGGTTAATTATTAGTAGTAAGAGTCGGTCCATTTAATTTTGCACTTAGGATTAGGATTATCATCTAGTAATAATATTAGGTATTAACTATAGTAGTTAATTAAGATTGAGTCTGCATTACACAGAGTCTGTCAGGTCTAAGTGTACGCACGTTGAAAACTAAGATCAATTGTAACCAGAAATAAATTTTAAGCCTTTGGAAATAGGTCACAACCACCCTCATTAATTTAAACTAGCTGTCATAAAAATATTGTTGTATCAACTTCTTGAAGGTACCAAAACTAAAGAGTCTTATCAGAAGAAGATCAACATGGTGAGAACAAAGAAAACAACAAGGAAAACAATGGGGGAAAGGCCAATGGGAGGAGTGAAGAAAGTTCCACAAGAGGAGATCTGATAAGTCAGCTTCATGGACGAGGTTCCAATCAAAATCAAAGACAAGAACACTTTCAAAAGAAGAGACAGAGTTATGTTTAAATTCCATGAACTTTTTTATCCACCTACTCTCGTGCATAAGGCTTGTATGAGCCTTTCGAGATAACCCACATCTGCAAGAACAATCGAGCTGACATTAAGGACCACACTAGGTGGCTTGCAAAGGTTCCAATTGAGGAAGTGATGCATTTAAGAGACTATATGCAAGACCTAAGTAGTAGAATGGAGGAACCATATACTCACAGGTCTAAAAACAACACTTAGACATATCCATCAGGCTCAGGATGCTAAACCCGTGCTGAATAGGAGGCAACCTATTTTGTCAAGCTAATGACTCAACAAAAGCGTTGAATATAAGGCAATCTATTGACCGTCGGGACTCAGACGTTAAAACAAATTTGTACATTTTTATTATTTCTAAGCTGAGATTATACGACTAATCAATTTCTTTTCTTCATCTGTTGTTAATCTTCAAGTATTATCTAATAAATTTTTATTTCTTTTGTATTTACATATACAACCTTTCCTTTTATTCTTAAATTTGTTTTAGTCTTAGGTAGTGATAAGTGCTAGAAAATGTTAATTTCATGATTCATATTAAGCACTTTTGGTTACTTGTTTTACAAGTTATCCAAGGAAAAACCAAGAAATAATGAGAAAAATACATTTTTATACTCCTTGTGTCTTACTTAACCCAATTGTGCAGGAAAAGAGTGATCAAGGCATGAACCAATGAAAGAAAAACAAAGAGGAGCAACATGCAAATTTTGGTCTGCAACTGTCATGCCTCGCCAGGCACAACATTTCCTGCCTGGCAAGAATTACAGGTCCTCTGACCTGTTTGACCAAAACCTGTCGCTATGGTGACAAAATCCAGCCTGACAAGATGTCGCCCGAGCAACAAAATGTCGTCATGGCGGGAATGAAGTTCTAGAACCCATGTTTTCCAAGATCATATGTCGCCATAGCGAAAAATGTCGCCATGGCGAGAAATGTCATGCCTGGCAAGATAACGGGGTTTGAGGCAAGTGGATGATGACGTGGTAGAAAGCCACTGACAAAGAATGCTGATGTCGCCATAGCGACAAAAATCCTGCCTGGCAAGAAAGCAAAATTCTGCAAAAGTATAAAAGCCTTTCTTCTCATTTCAGAAACATTATAATTAGATATTATGCTATTTTAGGGAGAGAAAAACAGGGGAAAACTCAGAGAGACCCTTAAGGAGCAAGGAGCACAAGGATTGAAGGGATTCACAAGATCAATGAGAAATCATGGCTTGATTCCATTCCATCTCTTCTTTTCTCCTTGTAAGGTTACCATGACAATGAGTAGCTAGACTCTTTTTGTTGGGATTAAATGTAATCAACTCTACTAGTATGTATTCCCTTTG
>Ga0315915_1004506_pt1 | contig 17558 bp, 7 predicted proteins | sample MpolbnodulesMG_FD_207738 | JGI IMG/M metagenome (GOLD analysis project Ga0315915, IMG submission 207738) | Medicago polymorpha root nodule microbial communities from Los Angeles, California, United States - branched nodules | ecosystem: Host-associated > Plants > Roots > Nodule | place: USA...
TGTAACAGAGGAAGGAGAGAGGAAGAGGTGAGACAAATTGTGTGTGAAAAAGTATAAATGCTCTCATATTTATTTTGAATGAATCTGGTTCCTTGATCAAATCCAACTGTATTTGCTTCGTGGTCCATCGGTGAGGGACTTAATTGGACCCTCACCCTAGAATCCACCTCCTTTTTAATAAATGAAAGATAACCTGCTTCACATTTTTTTCTAGTTTTATGTCACACACCATGTTGGAACACTATGAGCTGAGTGTTGATGTGTGAATCGAAAAACTCCTATGTCTCACCTCAGGTAGATTACACACAATACTTGTGTTTATATAATGGAGGTGTTATTTTTAAGACCCGAAATATTAAATTTAATTAATTATTTTTTTCATTTTTTTGTTTCGGTAAACCTCATTGCCACGTAAGCGATTTGCACACGTCAGCATACACTTGACACATGTCAGCATATGCTGAACACACGCTAAAAGATCGGCTTAGTTCATGACTCAGCCTAGTAATTTGTTCAATGACCGAAAATATTTTTGAACTCATTTTAACTTTTGTTCCAACACATTATTTGTCTAACTGAAAGTCTTCCTTCTTTTAATAAGAAAATGGTTCATAATCATCTCCTAAGAGAGTCCAATAAGCCAGTATAAAATACGCCTTTAATTGGGTTAGCAAACCATGGTTATGTTCATCAACAAACTTTGTAACTCGCCACTCACTTGACAATGTATCATTGGACTTTTGTAACGAAATTCGTAAATGAGCTTTACATTCATACTACGATGATTCTCTTTTTCTTTGTTCTTTTGATGGTTCGTTGATTTTTCTAGGAGACTTTACCTTCATGATGGAAAAAAAAATCACGCCAGCTAATAATTCTATTTTGTTTTATGAATCCTCTACATTTTCAAGTTGGGAACCCATGTTGATATGTATATATCTTATAAAAGACAAATTCTTCTTCTTCACTAAGAACCCGGAAAAGGAAGAAGAATATTTGTCTCATTACAAGTTACATCATTATGAACTTCTTCTCAAAACTAATTTATCTAAATATTCTAACTAGAAAGCACAAGACTTTGTTTTTCAATACTTCCAATTTTATCACCTTCTTACACGTCTTTTGCCACCATATTTCGATCAAAATGCTCGCCAGATGAAATATCTTCAGAGAAATAATCTACTGCTCACCTAACATTTCCAATTTGAACCTCTCCAACGAAAATTGACAATCCAAACTAAGATCTCTACATTGCTCCAACGATTCACCGTGTTTCACAACCAAAGGAGATACACTCAGAATTCTTACTTAAATAATCAACTAGTAAATTAACCTTTATAGGGTGATAGTAAATCTCAAATTAGTCAAAATCCTTAAGAAACTCTAACCTTGCCTATTCAATTCCCTCGAATAAAAAAAGAACCTCAAACTTTTGTGGTCACTAAACACATCAAGTTTAGAACCATACAAATAAGAGTGTTGCTTATTTCACAAACAAAATTGCTCTCCCTCATGTAAAAAAAACCTTTAATACCCCTAACAGTAGTTAACTGCGCAACACTTAAGAATTATGGGGCCTAACTCATCCTTACAAAACTAGTTTGTACCCTACTCACTCTGCTAAACGATAGACCCGATAAGCTCTGATACCATGTCAAAATTCAAGACCTCGTCCATCCTTACAAAACCGACTTGTACGGTGAGAGTACCTCCTCTTTTTAAACTCTTCTCAAGAATCCTATCTATTCAATGTGAGACTAAATCCACCGAGTGTTCGCTGCTAACAAGATTAGCTTAGTCAAAGACAAAGCTATCTTAGAAAACCTTATGTGAACCTCCAGTATTAATAGATTAAAGTAGAAGAAAAAAATCGAATCTCAAACACAATGTAACATTGGAAATTTTGGGACATTACATTACAGAATTTTTAGCGAAAAAGATGAACTATTGTTTTTAAAAATAACTTAAAATTCATCAACTTTAAAAGAAACAAATAAAGAAATTTCTCTTTGAAACGGATGAATAAAATTCCTAAGACCAAGGCTCTAGGTCCTCAATAAAAACTTAATCACGGTCAATTTAAATGCAACAAAGACGCTTCATTCTCATCTCAACTTAATAGAGTTTGAATTGAAATTCGCATTCAAGATGATAACGACAATTTCATTCTTGGCAAAACATAATGGCTTTTCCCGCTTTGTTTTGTTCAACAAGGGGAAGCCTGTGGTTTGCTTAAAGTATTGCAATGGGTACATGATCATATAGAACCTGTAGATTTTGAGATGGATTCAAAGATTGTGGTTGATAAGTTCCATACACAAGGAAGATTTTTCCAAGGTATTTTATTTGATTGTAAAGCTATTTTTTACTTATTTTCACAATTTATGTAGAGTTTATTAGAAGACAAATCAATGAAACATTTCATGTTGTTATTAGAGTAACCACATTTTTTGTTAATGTCCATATTTTCATTGATATTATCAATTTTATCCGTGATATTATTCACGTTATTATCGTTCACCATGTCAAGTCTCCCAACCTAGTGTAATAATCCTTTTTTTTAAAAAACAAACACCATTAATTTGCAGATTAAACAAAATAGGGTTAAATATGTTTTTGGTCCCTACATTTTGTCCTTCTTTGACAAATAGTCCTTACATTTCAATAAATATTTTTAAAATCCTTACATTTTTCCTCCGTTAGCACAAATAGTCTCTGCTGTCAAATAATTAACGAGAAGCTGACATGACAACTAGTGGACCCATTTTTTTTAAGGGTTATATGTTTCTGGTCCTTATATTTTGCGTGACTTTGAAGAATAGTCTTTGCATTTCAATAAATGTTTTTAAAATCCCTACATTTTTCCACCGTTAACAAAATTCGTCCTTGTCGTCTATTTTCACTGACCGGACAAACAAAAAATGTCACATAGATGCCACCAAGGACATTTTAGTAAATTCCAATAAAGTGCATGGGCCTAATTCACCTTTACCCAAAACTTTACTCACAAAAATTCCAACTTTAACTCTGATCTGGTCCGTCATTGTCACTTGCAGTTTGAATGGTTCCCTGACAACGTGAGGGAAAAGATGATTTCGTTGGCAGTGACAAGAGAGAGAACATATCTGAGCAAATTGATGGTGGAGAGGACAGTGGTGGTTGAGGATGGGTGTGTGAGGCTGATGGTGGTTGGGGAGAAATAGAGAAAACAGGGGGAGAGAAGGTTCAGCTGAAAAATCAATTATGCCCCTGCACTTTATTGGAAATTACTAAAATGTCCTTGGTGGCATCTATGTGGCATGTTCCGTTTGTCCGGTCAGCGAAAATGGATGACAGGGACCAATTTTGTTAACAGTGGAAAAATGTAGGGATTTTAAAAACATTTATTGAAATGTAAGAACTATTCTTCAAAGTCACGCAAAATCTAAGGACCAAAAACATATTCAACCCTTAAAAAATGGGACCCATTAGCTGCCACGTCAACTTCTCGTTAATTATTTGACAGTAGAGACTATTTGTGCTAACGGAGGAAAAATGTAGGGATTTTAAAAACATTTATTGAAATGTAAGGACTATTTGTCAAAGAATGACAAAATGTAGGGACCAAAAACATGTAGGGATTTTAAAAACATTTATTGAAATGTAAGAACTATTTGTCAAAGAAGGACAAAATGTAGGGACCAAAAACATATTTAACCCAGCAAAATATCATTTACAATATACAAAGCAAAAAATTTGTGATTACAACTTTACCCACAATGTTATTTATGAGAAACCCACAAAATCAATTTACCCCATTAATAAATAAAGTAACAAGTTAAACTTCTGAAAAATAAATTAATGAAATAATCAAATACATGTGACATTACTTATCATTCAGCTAGAATTCAGAAATGGCAGCCACAACAAAGATAGAAGAAGCAAACAGTGGAGACAAAACACTAGCTTCAGCAATAAAGAGTATCCTAAAAACGACAGTATCCATGAATGTCGTTTGAAAATGATCAAGTCGTTTGAACAAATGTATTCAAATGTTTTTTTAGTTAGTTATTTTAATTATCAAATGTGTTTTTTGTTATCATTTTGATCTTTAAAATTTGATGTTTATATAAACAAAAAGTTACCTGGAGATGTATTTATAGTTTTGATTAATTCATGAATTATAACTATGTCTTCTCACATATATTTTGGACAAAAATAGGATATTTACTCTTTTTTAGTTTATTCATGGAGCTTCCTTTTGTCATGTTTATTTGGTGGTCCTTCCTTCCAGTTGAAAAGTATGCATGTAAGTGAGAGTTGTGAGTTAATTAATGTGTGTTTATACTTGGGAACGAGACCCTTATTTATAGTGGTGGTGCTACCTTTGTTCTTCTAATTTGGTTTATTCTGTTACATGGTCATTCCAACTTGTAATCCCCTTCACTTCATATTTACTTGAAAAGAGGCATTTAACCTATAGTTTAAACAATTTTTTTCCAAATGGGAAATGACTTTAAAGTTTTAGCCTGAAACCCTCAATGAAATAAATTAAAATAACTTGGATTCAAGAAATTTGTATAATATAATCATAATTTACTTAAAAAGGATCTTTACAAAACCAAGAAAAATTCTAAAATATCAACTTCAAGAGAAAGACCATAATTCTAGACTCTGATTATGATCTGACTTCTGATGATACTTTGAAACAACTTATCCTTAAAAAATAAAATCGACCTAGGGTGAGATTTTAATTATCTAGTAAGCTTCACAAAGTGGAATAAAAGAGTATTAATTTTGCCTTTAAACAAGATTATTAATTAAAACATAAATAGTAATTGAAACGTAAATTCCAGTGTCATCAGTCATTTAATCTCGGTTAATGTATACGTGAAAAATCCATAAGAGCTTTTTCCTAAAATCATAACTATAAGGAAGTTGAAACATAGTTATTCGATCATAGCATATATTTAGATCTAAAATTCATTCTAGTACTAGTATGCATTACATAAAATTTTATTTCCATACAATCATATATAATAAGAAACAATTAATAATGTAAAGGAAAAAGTGCAAAGAAAGTGAGAAGGTGCTCTGATGGCTTCTTAGACACAAAAGCTTCATAATTATTAGAAGTTGAACCCTTGTTTCCGGAAACAGTGAGGATGTATTTAGTCTCATCTTTCACAATATATGATAAAGCATTGATGATTTTCTCTAACTTTAACTTCGTCCTAGAGTGGGGTTTAGTATGGGAAAGGGAAGTTGTTTACCATGATGGGAAAGTTGATTTTAGCCATTTGATTAAACAAAGAACACACTCTTATTATGTTCTCACAACACTAAATTTTTTCTACATTATCTTTCCCAACAATTCTCTCTCCTCCATGTCTCTCACCAACCACAGCCTGCAAATGGAGCATTCATTTTCTGTGATCTAGCTTTGATGGAGGTAACAGAAGCCTCGTATTCCTTCGGTAATCCTTCCAATATAGCATCACCTTGTTCCTGCAAGCTCATTGGCCGTTATGCAAAATCCAGAGTACTAACTAAAAAAAAGAATCATAACTAATTAAAATAGATTTTGTTACAGAGTGATGATTCTAATAGTCCGAGATAAGATTTGGATCAATTACAAAGAAAACCTTCAATAACTCTGATTCACAACTAATCTCTGTTCAAGATCTGACGAAAATCCAAAAATTTGTTCAACATGAATGCAGTAGGTTTAGATTTGTTCCACTTTGCTAGATTAAGCAACTTTTTTTTTTAATTAACCACAACAGAACGAGATTCAAATATTAAAAATAGTGAATTTCATAAAGAACAATGTCTTTGAGCTAATACAAAATCATAACAAGTGTAAAATATATGGTGTTGACATACCATCATAAAATGTGTGCACCTCTTTAATCTAATGGTCAAAAAAACTTTCCTATCAGAAACAACTTCCCTTTCCTAGACTAAACCCCACCTCGTCGTAGTAGTTTTCTTGTTGTACTCGGTAATAGCAAAATTAGCGACATCAAACACACGTGGATCATTGATGTTGATGGACATAGCTTGATTTGTGGCTGCAAATGCAAACAGAACAACAATGATAAAAAACAAGGAATTGAAATTTCATGATGCTTGTATTATAATTGTTAACTTTTCAAGCTTCGAAAATTATGTTGTTGTGAGTAAGTCTTAATCGGTTAGGTTGTTATATATACATAACACAAATCATATCAAGTTAAATTATTTTTACTGGTGGAAATAAATATAATTACGTCAATTTTTTTTTACTCAATTATGAAAAGAGGATTACATATATCTGTAAATATCTATAATGATGACCACAAGTTATTAATCAAGTAGGTAATGTTTTTTGACTAACCCAGGTCAAACCTATTAAATTACATAAGAAAATATCACATATAAATTGAATATTTATTCATTTAATTATAAAAAAATAAACTATGTATTATTTTTTATCTATATTTTAAACAAATTATATCGAGTTGTAATACTTTTTTGACATCAAGTCAAATCTATTTTTTTTTACTCATTTAAGTCAAATCTATTACATTATATAAAATAAAATTACATAAAATTTGAGTATTATTCATTTGATTATAATTATGAAAAAATTGTATATTATCCATTCTTTTACGAAGAATATTATCTATAGTAAAAATGACTTATCATTATGTCCTGGGTTAGGTGAACTTCATGGGGATTCGCAATGGTTGTATCTTGTTTGTTGCGACTTAATAAGATTCTTCGTTGAAAAGAGCATATATCTGTAAAGATACTCTACCCTTCAAGTAAGTGAGATTTCAATGAACTTTGAGGTATTTTGTAAATGAATTTATAATCCCCTAAACATGGATATGACTGTGTTACCCTTAGCATGGATAAGATGGACGTTTCACATAGGTTTTGAACGTATGATCTAGTGTAACACTACTCATTCACCAATGTATGGGACCACAATAGCATTTAGCTTTATTGGGAAATTAGTTGCATTGTTGAACTGAGTCTAGAGGATTGCACTCGGAACATGATTAATATTGAAAAGATATTGTGACAATAGTCATACTAGTAACGATATATGTACAATTATTTGGGACAACTTTGATAACAACTTTCATTTTCTCTCTTCTTATTGATGCAAAACAATAAAGAGAGATAATAAGAATAGAACGTGAGTATGAGAGAAAAAGTTATCAAAAAATGGTTATACAAATATCAATTTCTCAGCATAGTTCACCAAATAGTGGCAAAATACCAAGTTAAGTGGTTAAAATAATCGCAGGAAGAGCATCAATAATATAATATGAGAAGATAAAATCCAATTACATAATAATGTAAGAACTAAAATATGAAAGTCTATAATATGAAAAGCAATTGATTACAAAATTTACAAGCTTTGTGTACCCACAATGTTATTGACGAGAAACCCACAAAATCAATTTCCACCAATAAACAAAAACAAGTTAAACTTGTTAACAAATAATTAATTAATGAAATTAAAATATAAGTGAGATTACTCATTCAACTAGAATTCAGAAATGGCAGCCACAACAAAGATAGAAGAAGCAAACAGTGGAGACAAGAACAACAGCTTCAGCCACAGAGAGTATCCTAAAAACGACAGTATCCATGAATGTTGTTTGAAGATAATCAAGTCGTTTCCACCTAAACACAGAGAATCTCCATGGCCAAATTTCATTCTTCACTTTTTTCAACCATAACATGCTACTCTTCTTTCCCATCAAACGCTTTCTCAAACTACTCTTTCTAATCTCTTTTGTTTGGTCTTCCATGGAATATTTGGACACATGAAATTGTTGTGTGAGGTAGATACTCTTTTATAGGATTAGGTATTTAGATTAGATTAAGAATATGAATAATGAGGTGGCTTTGGATGCTTCATAGACAAGGATGTTATTGCTGTCTACCACTGGCTGGTCCCACCAATATGTTCCGTTGATCAACCGTCAAAAAAATACAATAAAAAATATATACTAGGCAAAAGTGCACTTTTAAATATATATGTTCCGTTGATCAACCGTCAAAAATAAATACAATATGTTTTTTCTTAATCATTTTAATTTTTAATTGTGTTTTTTGTTAATCAGTTTAGCCTATAAATCTACGGACAAAGAGACACTTTGAAGATTTATCTACAATTTTGATTACTTAAAAAGTTATAGTGATAACATCTCAAACAGTTTCGAACTAAAATGGTGTTTCACAATTTTTACTTTATTAATGGAGCTTCCTTTTGTCACGTTTCTTAGCTGGTCCTTCCTTCCTACACTTAAACTTTGGTTCCCAATCATACAATTTTAGACGAATCTTATTTCCAGTTTGAAAAGTACGTTTCTGTCTTTAAAAAACCGTGTTAAATATCTTTGAAACTTGTCTCCTAAAAAATATCTTCAATATTTTATTTATTGAAAAACTTGAAATAGAGTACCGAAAATAATACTAACATTTGTTATTTTTAGAGAAATCCTTATAAATAAAAGTGAATTTTCTAGCTTGGAGCATTTTGAAAAACTAAATCTAGAATGTCTTCCTAATAATTAGACAACTAAAACCATGATACAATAATTTCATCATCGCTTGATACAATAATGTCTTCCTAATAATATTGAACATAGTGGCAGAGCCAGAAATTTTAAAGAGTCTGAGCAAAATCTTGACCACAAATTCACATGTGACATAATATATAAATAATCATAAAACGAAATAAAAGAGGCTCATCATTTTGTCAATAAAAGTACAATTTAAAATAAGAGAGATGAAACATCATCAAGTGAATATGCACAAAATTGTAATTTCGCTTGTCCGAGACCTCTTTGTCTAACAAGCTATTATGAATAGTGATTCAATTGTTACCATAAATTAAATGAGCAATGAAGTATTTTGATTTCTCTAAGTATTGACTCCTGTTTTGGGTAAATGGTATAATAATTCATAGTTAGGGAGAATTATTTTAGTTAAGTCACTTCAAGAATTTATTCTAAAAATTAATTATAGTAATCAATTTTAAATTCCAATGATATTAATTATAATATTTTATTATATTGATTAAACTAATTTTAGTGGTAATTCTATGAATTATTCATTTTTAGAATTTATAGTAGAATAGAAAATATAAAAATAAAATAAAACACTGATAAGTTTTAGTGATAGCCGCAACTGTAAGTAGAAGTCCATAATGTTTTTAAAATAGTCTCCTTATAATTACCTACGGTTTTGTCCGTAGGTAAAGGTGGAAAATATGTAGTGACAACCATTTGGAAATGACCGAGGGATTTAGCTATGAAAATTTTCCCAATAGTGACGTATTTTGGCCGTCACTAAAAGTCAAATTTCTTGTAGTGATACAAAGAAAGTATGGGCTGAGCCCGGGCTAGTGCCCAAGCTAGCTGGGGGGTGTCTCCGCCCTTGTACGAACATGATTCAGGGGTTGAGAGGTGGTTCATGTGCATTACCAGCAAATTAATGTATCTTGACGTACTATATGTAGGGGTGAGAACAAAACCAAAAAATCTAACCGAACTGTTGAGCTGAACTGGACCAAACCGAAAAAAACAGAACCATTATTAACAGTTATGGAATTCAACTAAAACAGTTCGGTTCAGTTCAAAACAGTTCAGTTCGGTTCAAAACAGTTCAGCTTGTTCGGAACAATTTGGCTTGGTTTTACCTTTTAAATTTCGATTTTGTTTGGTATTTTATATTTTTTCAATGGTACCAATAATAGCAGTTCGGTTTGGAATAGTTCGGTTCGTTTTGAAACGGTTCAGTTCAGTTTGAAATGCAAACAGTTCGATTCGGTTCAGTTATTTTAAATTTATCAAACAATTCAGTTCGCTTCAGTTTTCATCCCGAACAGAACCGAACCATGCCCACTCATACTCCTATGGGTTGGATCGCATGTTGCTCTCTTCGTCCAAAATTATAAATTAGTTTGTCCATTTCACATGTATTAAGAAATATAATTAATTTTGTTGTGGAAAAAAGAAAGTATAAGTTGTTTTACAAAAGGAAAATGCTAACTAGCACTCTTGGGTCACTAGTTAAGGAAACAAGTATGATAAGAATTTCTTGAAACTTATGTACAAATATTTAAAAGTGCAAAAAATATTGTCTTCAATGCAAAGCATATCTTTTTTTTCTTCTTTAACTAGTGTCCCGACTCCCGAGTGTCCCAGTTAACATGACCCATTATAAAATTATTCAATAAATGATATTCAAAAGATAGATTAAAGAATTGAAAGAAGAGAATGTAATAATTAATTAAGGGTATAATAGATAAAACAACATTAATATTTCATTGATATTATAAAATGACATATAATTTGTGACAGGGTTTTTTTTTCTTTCTCAAATCAACTTATAATTTGGGAGATAGGAAAAATTTCGGATGATATGTTTACTATACTAGCATAGTTGTTTGTGAAGGTGTGCTTCGTGGTAATAATAATAATGGGCAGTGGTATATTGGTTTTGTCCATAACCTAGTAACATCTTGTGTCCTAACTCTTAATGCCTGATCTTTGGGGCCTGATTTCTACTTTGGAAATAGCTTGGAACCGAGGAATTCAACTATTTCTGGTGGAGTGAGTGTGTGACTCAAAAGTTGGTGTGGAAACGTTGTAACATCATATACAAATTTTAAGCATTGTTGATTGATTCTACAAAGCAACACTAAATTTTTTAGTGTATTTTGTTCTCACTTGTTAGTCTTTCAAGAAACTTTTAGAAGATCACTTGTTTTAAAATTTCTCCAAGTCAAGTACGTTTAACTATTAAGTTCTTATGAAATGGGATAACATAAACAAGAAGCATCCTGATATAGGTAGTACCAACCAATTATTATCAGTCGTCCTTCAACCATGCACCCTTAAACATGCACGATCTAATGATTCCTCTACTTCCAATGTGAATTTGATTCGTTCATGTATCCTCTTTTTCAGTGTCCAAGAGCCGTTGATTATCATGCCTTGTGCAACGGTGATCACTTCTCGCCCTCGTCACCGTTAGACGTCACATGCCCACCCGCTTTTTGATTCATTCAGGTATCCTCTTTTTTAGTGTCCAAGAGCCGCTGATTATCATGCCTTGTGCAGCGGTGATCACTCCTCGCCCTCGTCACCGTTAGACGTCACATGCCCACCCGCATTCGTCTGGTTCTTCCCTAAACCACATCGTATTGTCCTCCCTCACACACTTTAAGGGAAACTTCACTTAAGGTAATCCCTTCTAAAACTGCTCCAAGTCAAGCACACTTAACTAAATGGGAAATCAAATACAAGATGCATCTTGTTGATATAGGTAGTACCAAACAATTCTAAGAAGTCTTCTTTTAACCATGCAGTCTCATACTTGCACGCCCTCAAGATCATTCTCATTATGATAAGAAATCAGTTCACTCACGTGTCTTCTTTTTGCCTATAAGTTATCGTGAGTTGCTCATTGCCATGTCGTGTGCGTCAGTGATCACTCCCCACCGTCGTCATCGTTAGGCATCACATAAATAGTTGTATATAGTAAAATAATGTTATCTTATTATTAAGCCATTTTGAATCCAAAGAAGGAAAAAAATATTTTTTGTAGCCTAGTCACATTACAACAATAATAAAGACCTTAATGATTCATGACCGATTACAGGGTTTCGATGTTGCTTACATTTATTTTAAAATTGATTTGTTGTGTATGCTTTGCTTGGATTGAGAAAACATCACATGTTTGAGTGTTTATAACAGTAGTAGATGGGTGGGAAAAAAAACCAAAAAACTGAACTGAACCAAAAAAATTGAACCATTACTAACAATTCTAAAACTGGATTGAAATAGTTCAGTTCAAAACAGTTCACTTCGGTTTAGTTCGGAACAGTTCTGTTCAATTCGGTAGCTAAAATTCGATTTCGTTTGTGTTTTTTTTATATATATATTTTCAATGGTATCAATAATAACAGTTCGAAACAATTCTGTTTGGTTTGAAACAGTTTAGTTTATTTCAGTTCAAAATGCAAATAGTTCGGTTCAGTTCAATTATTTTAAATTTAACAAACAATTCAGTTTGGTTTGATTCAGTTTTTTATCTCAAACCGAACCATGCCCACCCCTAGCAGTAGTGATAGTGTCACTAGCAGTAGTAGCACTACTGCTAATAACAAAGGGTCTATGTAATAAAGGGTCACCATTATGGGCAGCATAGATACTAGACCATGATTTTTTATTGACCGTTTCTTTTTTCACCCTGTGAGTTTCTCATGCGCCCTATGTAGTTCAGATTTTAAAATCCAAACTGCATAAAAAACTCATAAAATCTTTAAAAACACGTTGAAATATTTCGGATTTTAAAATCCGAATAGGACACGCAAGAAACTCATATAGTGGAAAAATTAATTATCTTTTTTATTTACAATATAGGTTGTATCTTCTTTGTTACATGAGGTTCATTACTTGTATTGTAACACCATCCATGTATTGTACTCTTGATGCTATTTAATACTTGAAGCCCATAACAACACTAAGATGAGTAAAAAAAATAACACTAAGAGGAAAAATACAAGATAGAAAGAGAAGAGAAAAATGAAATGATCTAATATTAATTATTTTAATTTGTCATAAAATAAAAATTGCATGTATTATCACAACCTTATATTACATTTCTAGAACTATAATAGAAAAGTGTTTCATACGTCGTCAGTAAAAGGTGGTCTCTGTTGCAAATGGCAAAACCCTCATTAACAATCTAATCAATTCTCCAAAATAGAAAATACATAACAGTTTAGAAACAACAAAAGGTCCCAAAATTCATCGATACATCAAAATGAAACAAGCTCAAATCTAATGGCAGGACAAATAAACTTCCCGGAAAAAAAGTTTATTCAATCACCCGGTCCCTTAACTTAATTGATTGTTTTAATTTGGTCTCTTAACTATAATTTGTATCAATTTGGTCCCTTATGTTTTGCTCTGTTACTAGTTTTAGTCATTTCTGTTAGTTTCTCTAAAAAAACGTTAACTTATGTACCAATTTGGTCCCTTATGTTTTGCTCCATTACTAGTTTTAGTCCTTTTTGTTAATGTTTTTTTGAGAGAAACTAACAAAAAGGACTAAAACTAGTAACAGAGCAAAACATAGAAGACCAAATTGGAACAAATTATAGTTATATGACCAAATTAAGACAATCAATTAAGTTAAGAGAGCGAGTGATTGAATAAACCAAAAAAGAATAAGCAATGGGGGATGAGATTATTCTTAAAAAGAAAAAATAAACAGGGGTTGCGATTACTTCTCAATTGGCTCCTAAAAGCGGAACAAGAAAGCAAACATCTTTTGTAACTTCGAAGTCACAATTACTTTCAAGTCTAATGTCTATAAGTTCCTACCTCTTTGGGTGCACCATCAAACGTTGGAAATATAAGGATCTAAACCTAAACGACAAAATTTGTCCTAGCAACTATGGTAGATTTCTCCAACGAGTCAAGATCCTCTCCATTTATAATTATATCGATTTTCTTTATTTTGAAAGATAATGACACAAAAAATCTTGAAAAAAGTATGAAGTGATTAATGATAGTAAGACCCATTTAATTAAAATATTCACTATCTCTTTTTTGTGTTTATCTCTCTTCAAATGGTATTCTCAATTTATTTTGATAAATGGAGAGGATCTTTAACTCCTATGAGTTTTTAATCCATTATGTAAGTCTACCATATCATCATAATTCATAATGTGTACATCTAATTTTTTTTGTGAAATGCCAAAATGAGATCAATATTTTTAGATCAGATTATTAAAGATGGCAATAAATCTTCAAACAAAAAAAGTTATTTTATTAAAAAAACATGATGATTAAAATATGACGCTTTACACACTGTGAACTCGTGATTTTCTAGACCAGACCATGAAAAACATTGGTCTGTAGTTGAACATGATCATTTTTACTCGTAATTTTTGCTCGTGATTTTTACTCATTTTTACTCGTTTGTCAACTATGTTACCCCATTTTATATATCCTTCGCGGTTACAAAGAAAATCAAGCTTTTACTTAGATGACACTTCATGGACTAAAATATCCACACAACATCATCAGACACGTTTTATTTTATTTTTTAAAAAAGTCATTTATTCGAATTGATTAAATAAAAGTTGAATATTTATTAATTTAATTATATAGTTGCAAAAAATATTATATATTTTTTTGAAGGAGTATATTATCTATTCTAGAAAGGAGTTATAACTACTTTAAAAAAAATAAATTTAATGAATTTTGTTTTAGATTTAAATGCCCTTTTGACCCCTTATGTTTGTCATCGTAGTAATTCTCATAACAAAAAAAAAATGCAATTTTGACCATATATTTTTGCCATGTTTAGAAAAATATGCTCTTTTGACCCCTTATCTTTGTAAAAAAGTTGCGTTTATGATCCTTTTTTGGGACACATGACGGCTTCTCATAATAGTTGGGAAAATTAAGGGGTCAAAATTGCATTTTTTTTGTTAGAGAGCCAAAATTGATACAATGACAAACATAGAGGGCCAAAAATGCGTTTATACCTTTATTTTTCAATTCATACCCTTGAAGAAAGTTTGTTGCCTCACCAAAAAAAACCTGATTACGAACAAAAACAAATTGAGAAACTTCGTCTCTATCTCAATCTCGATAAAAATGATTTTTTTTCCCCACAAAAGAAAAGTTTTTGCTTATGAGTATGTACTAACATTTTATTCCATTATGTGAGTCTACGATTATCATAATGTGTACATCTAATTTTTTTTTAAATGCCAAAATAAGTTTAAGTTTTTTAGATTAGATTTTTTTAAAGGTGGTAATAAATCTTCAATTAAAAAAATACATGCTAATTAAAATATGACGCATTCACACATTATGAACTCGTGATTTTCTAGACCAAGTTATGAAAAACACTAGTCTATAGTCGAACATGACCTTTACTTGTTTGTCAACTATGTTAGCCCATTTCAAATATATCAGCAATTTCCTCTCTAAAATTCATAGACACTCAAAGTAAAATAGTTGATATGGATTTCCAAGGAAGTAATATTATATATAGATCCATAATCCATTATGAAATACAAAACATAAAATTTTATTTCAATGTGATCTTATAAAAAACAAAATGTAATGATTTAAGCATGTTGAACATGTGCAAAGGCACTGAGGTTCCTGAAGTGCTTATATGGCTTCTCCAACACAATGGCTCCATAATCGTTAGAAGTTGAACCATTTTTAGCGGAAAAGGTGAGGCGGTAATTGATCCCATCGTTCAAAGTATCAACTACACCATTGAGGGGTTTCTCGAACACCAGTTTTGCCTTAGTATTTTGCTTGTTGTACTCGGTAACAGCAAAAGTTGCGATATTAATCACGTATGGATCATTGATCTTGACAGGGCTCGATTGGATTGGTCGTATGGCTTGATTTGAGGCCAATGAGGCAAACAAAACAACAAGGATAAGAAAAATGAATTGAAATCTCATGATGTTTGTGTTATAATTGTTATATTCTTAACCTTCACAAACCGATTACGTGGGATTGAGTAAGCCTTAATTGGTTAGGTTGTTATATATATAGCCCACAAGTTATATCAAGAGTGCAGTTTTTTTGTTAATAATATAAATAAATATAATTAAGTCAAATCTATTTTTTTACTCAACTTAAGTCAACTATGATATACAGTATAAAATAAGATTACACATAAGTTTTTGACCAAAAAGATTACATATAAGTTGAATATTATTCATTAAATTATAAATATAAAAAATGTATTATCTATTACTCTTTTTTTTTTTTTTTTTTATCTATATTTGACTAAAATTGTTTTAAGTTGGTGATATTTTTGTTACTAGTGGAAATAATTATAATCAAGTCAAATTTATATTTTGTCAAGTAATCTAGCGGCTGGAACTCACACATTTTAAATTTGGAGAAATGAGGTGTCCGGGGTTCGAACTTTGACCCCTGCATATATTATGTAATGTCCCTACCAATTAAGTTAAGCTCATGGAGCCATTAATTTGAATATTATCTATTCTTTTATCTAGTTTTTTTTTAAGTAGAACCTTTTTGTTTGAAGTTGAATATTATATATTCTAAAAGTTAGTATACTTATATAAATAAAAAAAATTATTAATTTTAAATTCAAATTCTTGAAATAGCCACTTAAACAAAAAACTGAAAAACGATTTGAATATAATGTTTGGAATTAAGTTGGTGCTTAAAAAAAATTGAGCAATGATAAATATAAATTGAAATATTTTATTTTTATTTCAAATATAAACATGCTGTTCTATATTTAGTGATATGAAATGTACTTAATTTTTTTTGTTTGTAAAATTCCAAAATGAAAATATATTTTTTAGATGAAACTAGTAGAGATGATGATAAATCTGCAATAAAAAAAATGTTTTATAAAAAAAATAATGCTGATCACACACTGTGAACTCATGATCACATTACAACCATAATAAAGACCTTAGTGATTCACGACTGATTACACGATTTGGATGTTGCTTAGATTTATTTTAAAATTGATTTGTTGTGTATTCATTGCTTGGATTGAGAAAACATCACATGTTTGAGTGTATATAACGGGCCTATGTAAGAAAATTGCTGTTCACACATTTGAAAAGGTTGAAAAACACGAGTAAATTATTTAAATGTCCCTCAACAGTTAACTGCCAAATTTGATTGAAACCGGCTGCAGTTAACTACCGAGGAAAACCTCAACAGTTAACTGCCGAAGTTCTGTTATAAGAACAGAACAGACATAAGAGTTTCCAAAACTCCATTGTTACGTTTTTGGTTCTCCTAGGTGCGATTTTCAGCCATTCCAAGCAAATTTCAATCACAAAAACAAGTAAGTTTTTTGAATCCTATTGCAATGTTGTTCTGTGGTTGAATTGTTTTTTTTTATTGTTGTTAAATTTCAATTATATAGGTTTTATTGATTTTATGATATGTTAGATTTATGTTTAGGTTTTATTGTTTTGACGATTTGTTGTAGAATTGTTAAAATTGTTAGGTTTAAATTTTGATGAATTGTTGTAGAATTGTTAGAATTGTTTAGGTTTAGGTGTAGATTTTGATGATAGTTTAGGTTTATGTTTAAGTTTTGATTTTATGATTTTATGGCATTGTTGTTTAGTTTAGGTTTTGATCGCCAATTTTTTTTAATGTAGATATGTCTCAGAATCAGAACCAAGGTAACGTTCAGGGTGATGACAAGAAGAAAGAAAAATCGCCTATGACATGACACAAAATTGTCTGTGATGGTTTTGAAAAAAAGAAGGGTTCGAAGTTGCCGGTGTACAATCAGTCGAGGTTGAGGAGGACATGCTATTTTGGTCCTCAACCAAAAGAAGGTGCCCCAGGGACCGTAGCGGGCAACCAGATTGACTTGTGTGACGAGGAAGAATGAATGTAATGGCTTCTAATGCCTAATTGTTTTGGATTTTTTTTATGTTTTCTTTTTGTGTCGCGCGCATTTTGCTTGACATTATGGTACTTTAAATAAAATCGCGTTTTGAATAATTTCGATTA
>Ga0315915_1004508_pt1 | contig 17554 bp, 11 predicted proteins | sample MpolbnodulesMG_FD_207738 | JGI IMG/M metagenome (GOLD analysis project Ga0315915, IMG submission 207738) | Medicago polymorpha root nodule microbial communities from Los Angeles, California, United States - branched nodules | ecosystem: Host-associated > Plants > Roots > Nodule | place: USA...
ATTATGAAATTTGAATGGAATATCTTATGTATGGATGTTTAAAAGTTGAAGTTTGTAGGTAATTAAAAGTTGAATTTTTCTTTGTACAAAAAAAAATTCAAAAATCCATGGGTACCCGCGGATATCCGTGGGTATCTAAATACCCGTGGATTACCCGTATCGAGATACCCGCACGGATATAGGGACGGGTACGAGTGCCATATTTATCCAACGGGGCGGGGACAGATATCATATTACCCGTACCCGCGGATACCCATTGACATCCCTACGCTTGACCGCACACAAATGCCACCTTAAGATGATCTTGGTTGTTCACCCAACATCCAACTGTCTTTCGTAACCCACACCAATTTCCACAACGGTTATAACCAATTCGTCTATATAAGCGTGACATCCCGGCCACAATCATATACGATCTGAGAATCACACTTTACTCCCCCTCGCTAGCAGATATCGACTTCGACATCGAAGCGGGTGTCTGCGTTGCAGGTAGCACCGTCGTGGAAGCAAGGCCCAACTGCACTAGAGTTCCTCCTCCACTATATTGGTTCACTGCAACCATATCATCTTTAAGCTATGTTCTAGGACAAATCAAAAATATTTTTCCAATAGTATATCTATATATCACGTACGTCTATCATATCACCATATCTATTGATTTCTCTTTTTAAGTTGTATATCAGATATGTGAATGTCCAAATAACATTTTTCTTAACTAAATTAAAGAAATGGGAGCGAACAAAGACGTGTGCAAAAGAAGTTTTAAGGTAAAAAATGCAACAAGTGGCGATGTAGTCGGACAAGATTACACCATACTACTTTTACAACTTTTTTCACTTTTTAGGTTCATTAAATAAATGATGTATGTGATCTATATTATAGTCCACATACATCATTTATTAATGAAGGTAAAAAGTAAAATATGGTTTACAATAGAGAGAAAAAGAAAAAAAAAGCATATACGAGTGATGAGTGTTCGAATATTCTTCCGTCAAAAAATAAAAAGTGTCTCCACCATTGTCCAATGTTGCATTTGTTTAGATTTAAAATTTAAAATAGTAAACTTGTGAGAACCAACTGTATGCATCGTCACGGCCTTGTCGAATATATTACTACAATTTTTTTTTACTCAATAAAAAATATTGGATTGCGTTGATGGTCTTGGAATGCTCGTATTATATTGTTGAGATTGCGTGGATAGGGCATCTTAATGCCACGTACCAAGAACATCTAATAAATTGTGCTAATAGAAGCAAATAACTTAATTAATAAACAACTAAATAAATCCAAACTTTTTTTTTTTTACAAATCCAAACTGTTAGTATAATGATACAATATACTATTCTTGCATCACCAAACACACTTTTCTTGTGGCGGATTGATCACAATATCTGGTTAAAAATAAAATTTATTTTGTTGATCTAATTTTTTCTTATAAATAAAATCAGAGAGTATTTAACACACAAATTAGTTTATGGCTTTTCATTTTCATTTTCGGAGAGGCCTCACCTTCTTATTACGGGTGATAACGAATTAAGTCAAATTAAGTTTTACAAGGTTTAAATATGAAGCGGTCAAACAATGCAAATCCAAAATCTGGTGTGTTATTTATCAAAACTTATTTGTTTTATTGGAGTTTGACATTTTTTTTTTTGAATATTTTTTTTGACACAACCGGTAAGGCTGTTTAAATGCCTGTTTGATGTTAAAGTGTTTAAATAAGTCATTTGATAAATTTAAATAGATATCCTGACAAACAAATTAATGTCAATTACATTAAGATCTATTTTGATATTTAATATGATATTATAAAGGCCAAATATATCTTTTGGTCTTTTAAGTTTGACAAATATATTGAGTTAGTCTTTTAAATTTTTTATTTAATGTACCTATTTGAATTTTTTTAAGTTTTTACGTTTTAAACAGATCTTTAAAAGGATGTTGGTGTATTAAATTAACAACTTAAATAACCTATTTAAAACTTAAAAAACTTAAAGGACCGACCCGATATTAGTGTCAAATGCCATCATTATAATAAGTTCATATGACAACATTTATTCAATCATCTCATGTATATCTTTTATTATTAATATTAAAAATGGCTCAATTGTTTTTGCCAATAAATATTTTCTAAATTTCATTTTAGGTCTTAATATATGTTGGATTTGTCCTACTTGCTTGGTAGAGAAATTTCAATTTGAGAATAAGAGCATATATATTGCACGTCTAATGACTTGGCCAACGAAAATAAATAAGGAAAATGATTGGTAGACCACCTATGAAATAGACAAAGTGGTTCATATTTTGTTTATATGACATGATTAAAGAAACACTTTTTTCTTCCTTTCTAATGATATGATCAAAAAATACCAATCGACAAGTTATTAAGGGGAGTTTATAAGTTACTATTTTGGTAAGTATATTCATATATTCATATCAGTGTATCATATAATACAGTGTTTTTTAGTTCAATAAACACTGTCTTCAAAATATGTCCACCAATTAGTATGAGACAAATGGTGGTAAGGGGTCATACTATGAGGATTTGTTGACAAATGGCAAGCACACACAACCTAGAATTTTTGTTCTTGTTGCTAGAAACATGCCACCTAGACATACTCCATAAATCCATTCCCTCGTAGTTCGTTTGAGCAGTGTCACCATGCCATGCCCATAACCTGGATTTGTTTGATTTTGAATCAGTACTGCATATAATGTATCAGTCTTTTGAGTATAATATTATTACTTTTTTTACTAGTACAACATAAACCGAAACGTTTATGTTTTGCATTGGTTCTCACTTCTCAGTTCCTATGTGATGGCAGTGTGTCGTGGACAGGCTGCTCTTAAGGCACGTAACAAGAATTTTTTTGGTCTGATAATTTTTTTATTCAACATCAAACTATAATGGAAATGAATCTGATGATTGTCATAAAGTTCTCGAAAGTTCTTGCTTCTAAAATGTCTATATACATATATATTGTTGTTAGTGTGTGGGTGACCCTTAAACACTAGAGGCGATCTCAAAATATGAATGAGAGACATGTCACAATTCACCATCAATTTGATCATACTATATACTATTTTTTGATGTATGAATAAAACTTATTAAAAAATGCTTCAACTTTTGTTGATAATAACTTCTTTTAAATTTGTTTTCGATAAATGTTAAGGCTCTTACTTATATTGTGGAGAAGCTTTTGTTGAGAGAGAACAACTTACATAACTCGTTTAGTAGATTAATGAATGTAAATAAGTGTATAATTATTAAAGGTTGAATAACTCAAATGATTTAAATTAAGAAATAAAAAATTGAAGGTTATGATTCGATCTAAACGAAGGAGAACACCAATTACTAATATTTATAATTCAAAAAATAAAAACAAGCATATAATTATTAATTAAAAATTGGTGGACACTACCAACAAGTTATCAGGAGCAGTTTATTCAGATATCCTTAAAATAATTAGTAATTATAGTATTATACTGATAAATGTATTCAGATACTGGTATGTGTATATGATAGACCAGGGACGGATGTATGTTCATCCATGTGTGGGCTTGTGCCTACACTAAATTTTTAGAAACTATTATTTTTAGTAGTATAATGTATCAATAGTTGACATTTTGACCACATGGCCCACACTTATCACAAATTATTTCTCTTTTGGCCCACACATATCATCCTATATATCAAATTCTTTCTTGATTGTATGAATATTATCAAGAATTAGATGCGAAATCGAATGAGAGATGATCGGTTAAATGATTGTTTAGTTATTTATATAGAGAAAGATATTTTTATTGATAATTAGAAAATCATTCAAAGTTTTCATAATATGAAAAATTGTAGAGGACAATTATTAATGCTACAAAATTTTTTATATGGTGCCCCCACTATTCAAAAATTCTGGATCTGTCACTGCGATAGACACAGTTTTTTTAGTTCAATAAACACAGTCTTCAAGATATGTCCACCAACAAGCATGAGACAAATGTAGCTAAGGGGTTATAGAAGGAGGGTTTGTTGGCAAATGGCAAGCACAGACATCACCTAGAATTTTTTGTTGTTGTTGTTAGAAACATGCCACCTTAATTAGATGTTACTCAAGAATCACCATTTCCTTCGGTATGAGTACTATCACACCATGCCAAATGTCTGATTTGTTTGATTTTGAACCAGAAGTGAGAATATGAACACGGTTAATATTATCATATATGCATCATCCTTTTTTTTTTTTATTTCTGAGGGAATATGCATCATCCTTTTGAGTAGTATAAGTATTACTATTTTTTTTCTTCTTCTTTTGACTAATGCAATATTATTACTTTTGTCACCCAATAAATTACTTATTAAATTAGAAAAAGAAAGAGGTATATATCATGGACAAGAAATTGCTTTTGTCATCCTTTTGAGTAGTATAATATTATTACGTACTTCTCAGTATTTCTCAATTATGGTTGATGAGGTGTCGTGGACAAGATTTTTTTTATGTATGGGTCGAAAAAAAATTAGAATAGAGGAATCGTGGACATGGTATCCCAGTGGCACGTAACAAGAAAAAATTATTTAACATTTAATAATAGTGGAAATTAAATAAATCCAATGATTGTTTATAACGTTCTCGAAAGTTCTAGATTTTGAATCGCTAAACGTATTTTTTGAATTTGGCACTAAAAAATTCAGAATGCCATTGGTTGTTCTTTGCTTATCTTGTGAAACGATGGTTTCTGTAGTTTTTTTTTTTATTGGATGTGTTCCTAACCAAATTTCACACAATATTATTTGCAAAGTTTGTGGTCCTAAAGGGTAAAGATTATTCATATCGTGGCAAGTGGTAACTCGTCATGGTCCACTTCAATTCTCAAAAGTAATATTTTATTCTCGATGCTACTTGTACGTGTATTTTTCCATGAAAATTCTTAAAATCCATTTTAAAATGTGTTATCAAGCCAAATCTACTAAGGACAGGCTAACTAATAACTATGTATTTATATTGTTCCATAATTATTTGTATAATGTAATTGTTGAAATTTGTCATTTCCTATAAAAAAAAATATCATTTGCTTCAATATAATGTTAATACCGAATCAACATCTCCAACGAGGCCATCTAAGTGAGCTCCATAAAAGAATGAACTTGTTCCTTATTATTATTTTTTTATTGGAGAAACTTGACAAAGTGAAAAACATAAAAATCGTAGAAGTAGCTTAAATAAGATACAATATCATTATTATTGTTTTATTGCATAATATAGTATTTTATCATTTTTTTTATGTGGTATCCTATCACCATTAATATAAAGTACCTTATTTTTCACCATCGGAGCAAAATGTCCATGAGTTGCATAAATATGGCGTAGCATTGTTGAAACCACTTATTAGTAGTGTATGAGACTCAAAGTAGATTTCTTAAAAAAAGACCATTAAAGATGCTCTAAAGATTACTTAGAATCTATAATGAAAATCTTTATTAGCCTAGGTAGATAAAGACAAGAAAGAAAATTTACGTGATTACTTAAGAATCTATTAGGAGAATCTGAATTCAAATTCTAATTAAAATAATCATTGGTCAATATTTTAATATCTAACAAGCAAACTTCAGATTACGAAGACTTATTTCTTCAAAGAATTAGAGAGTTATTACATTTTTTTTTTGGATACTTAGCACAAACATCCCCTTTGAGTTCATGGAATGCTGCTGTATGTAGATGTAAGAGTTGCAAATCAGCTTTGAATCCAATAGCTCTGGAGATTTCCTCAATGGCTTCCTCTTCCTTATGATTTTGCCCATAGATACTGCAACTACAAACATCAAACAAATTGTTTGGCTATGAAGTTATTTCAACAAGGACAATTATAATGAATTAGATTAGATTCATATTTATGGTCCCTAAATTTTTGCCCGTCTTGGTTTTGTTCCCTGTGATTTTTTTATCCCTCTAAAACCTGAAATAACCCCTCTAGTTTAAATTCCTTTGAAATCTGAAAAATAACTATTTTTGGTGCCCAAATTCATTTTAAGACTGATTAATAACATTCAGTTTAAAATTTTTATGGGAATAACGCGCTAATATTGCACCGCCGAATTTTGGATGCCATAAAGGATAATCCCATATAATTTAGATTAGGTACTACAATTAGAACTGTTCAACAAAGCTAAAAAAAACTGAACCGAATTGTTAAACCAAACCGCATCCTAAAACAGAACTGTAGTTTATGTGCGGCTCAGTTTTGTTTTGGGTTTTTAAAAATGTCCAAATATTCAATTTGTTTCAAATTTTACTTTTTTCAACAACAATCTTAGTTATTTGATACAATTCAGCCTAAAAACCAGTTCGATTCAAAAAAGTACATTTCAATTTTTGTAAAGGTAATTTTGGTTCAACTTGAAACTATATAACCAGTGCACCAAATCTCTATAACAATTCGGTTTGGGACGAAACAGTAACGGTTTGGTTTTGTGTTTCTGAAACTGTGATAACAATTTTGTTTGGTTTAGTGCGATTTTCTTCTCAAACAAAATAATAGTCTAGTTAATGTGACTATCTCTCTAGTTGCATTCTTTTAAACAAAGTAAATCAAGGGTGGAGGGTATATGAGAAAGTTGGAATGCATAAAATTTTTGATAGAATTTAGCAGAACAAGTCCAGATCATTTTGCATGTTTACTGTCCTAAGATATTTATGACTGCACAAGCTAAAACATTTATCTGCAGCACGAAATCTATAACGATACGCCCACGGTGGATCTAGTCCAATCACCATCTCCATATCTACTTTTGCTTGGTTATGACTCATGGTGTTCAATGATACAATGTGCTGATTGTGATTGTATAGTATAGAGGGCCGGCCCTTTAAAATTGGATGCCTTGGATGAATCAAGTGATGCCCTTATAAAAAAATTTCACAAAAAATGATAAGCTTAAGAGAAATGAATGGAAAGACTATTAAACATTTTATTTGACATTGTGCAAGAAGAACACAATTATGAATCTTTGAAATGTGAATCAATTAGCTCTAAGTTAGGATCCATGTTCCAAAGTCTAGGCTTCACTCGACAAACTTAATTAACTAAAGACAACATATTTATCAAAATAGCACACAAGGATCATAATTCAATATTTATATCATCACAACATTTCATAATTCAATGTTGATTCCCCAAAAGAGAAAATTCGTTTGACTATTTTATACTAAATAAATTGTTTGGCAATTGCAATTGACACCTACTAGGTAAAATATTGCGACTTTAAATATGCAAAACCAAAAAATATAACTCATTATTATTAATTTTTTTGGTCAGGTAGCCTAGTGGCTAGAATTCACCTTATAAGGTGAATACGTGGGATGTCCGGGGTTCGAACCACGGCCCCTGCATATAATAATGCATTGTCATACCAACTGAGCTATGCTCACGAGACAACTCATTATTATTTTTAACACTCCATATCATTATTTTAAGGGTTAATATATCTTTACCCACTGTAATTTGGGCGAGTTCCGGTTTACCACCTGTAAAAAAAAAAGTTTAGATTCCAACCCTATAATATGAAGATTCTCCACAAAACACTCTAGTAATATGAAGATTCTCCACAAAACACCGTAGTAATATGAAGATTCTCCACAAAACACCCCTGACCCCATCCAGATGCTGACGTGGCACGCAACTGCGTAATTATTTTTATTTTTATTTTTTTAAAACCTGACACGTGTGTAATGGACACTGACGTGGCATGCCACTGTGTAATTATTTTAATTTTAATTTTTTAAAACCTGAAAATTAATTTTAAAAAATTTAAAAATAAGAAAAAAAATAGAAAATATAAAAAAAAAGGAAAAAATTTGGATTAAAAAATTCAGAAAAAATTAATATTTTTTTACTAAAACATTAAAAAAATTAGCTTATATTATTTTTTTTCGAATGTTTTTAAAATTTTAATTTAATTTGGATTTTTTTAAATTTTTTTCAAAAGTTTCAAAATACAGTAAGTTTAGAATTTTTTTTATTTTATATATAATTTTTTGAGAAATATATACATAAAGAAAATAACCTCTTTCAGCTTTTTTGGACTGACTATTTCTTTTTAAAAATGTCCTCAATTTTCAATACAAATAACACATGTAATAAATAGATAAGAATAAATTTAAATATTAAAAAAAATTCCAGATTTTTTTTATCCTCAATTTTTAAATATTCTCAAATCTGTAACACATATTAAAAAAAAATTTGGAATAAAATTTTCGAAAAAAAATCTGAATTTTCCTAAATTTGTATCCAGATTTTTAAAAATAAAAATATTTTCCAGATTTTTTTTTTGTTGAGAAAATTTAAAAAACTTCTTTTTCGAAAAAAAAATCTGTTTTAATTTCGAAAAATATATATTTCCAAATTTTCGAAAATAATTTGAATTTTTTTTTCGAAATATGAAATATGTATTTCAAAATTTTCGAAAATAATTTAAAAAATTTATGGAAAATTAAATTTTTTTTAAATATATATTTTTCGTAAATTATAAATTTTGGAATTTTCGAAAAATGTATATTTCAAAATATTTAAAAATTTTGAAAATTATTTTTTGTAATAAAAAAAATCCTGATTTTTTTTTTAACTTTAACAAATTTTTTAATTTTTTTAAAAAAAAATGAAAAACAAAATTAATTATACAGTCAGCATGCCACATAATCAGATATGCACAGTTAGCTCGCCAAGTCAGCAATTCTGCACAGTCACGTGGTTCAGGGGCTAAAATCAAAGAATCTTATTTTACAGGGTTGGAATCTAAACTTTTTTTTTTACAGGGGGTAAACCGGAACTCGCCCAAATTACAGGGGGTAAATACATGTTAACCTTTATTTTAATTTTAGTGTCTCAATTAGATTATTCACTTGCTTTTCACTAATAACTTATCGGTTTAGTTGCTAAAATTATAGATGTAATTAATATATTTTTGTTAATGTAGTTGACTGATTTTATTTTATATTTGATTTAATCACATCATTTATTATTTTGACTGTATAGTGTCCCTGTAATTTTGTCAACAACTAGCATTTTCATTTTTTTTATGGGAGTATACATAGGTAGTTAAATTTCTTTTTGGCGCCCCAAAAATTATGGTGAGTTGGGGTGCCGCCCCGTTAGCCGGTGCTCAAGGCCACCCTGATAATATAGATGATACATTTTGCATATATAATATGAAACAGATTATATAGTTATGTATTTTGTTTAGTCAATCCCTAAAACTAACACTTCAGTTATGCATACTACAATTATCAATTTATTATAAGGTTTAATTAGGGAGGACTTCTAAAGTCATTCACACTAAAAAGCTCTTGATTCAATCCGGTTCAGCAACTACACAGAGCACACTGCAACAAACCTACTGCACTTCCTCAAATCCCCTCGTGCTATTATTGATAATATCTTCCTTACGGTCACAAACCAAAACAAAGTACGAAAGTAAATCAATCAATTTTAGCTTTACCTTGTATGGTCTTATTACTGAGTATAGCAACTACACATTTAAAGAAGAATGGCTGGATTTTTGCGGGAAGATGAATGCTAACTGCTAAGTCCCCTATACCAGCTATAGCATCTGGCGTGTTTTGTCTCTGTGTGTGGTACAGTGGTGACTTAATGAGATTGTTTGTTTGTTTCTGAAAAAAAGGCCTGAAATATGGCATACTTGATTTCAAATTTCTTGTGTAAAAATGATTGAAAAACTACTTGTGAAAATGATGTTTCTTGATGAAGGAACAATTAATTACTTTACCTACGTCCCACAATTCATCAACCATTCCACTTTATCTTGCAAAACGATCAATTTTTTTTCATCATTATTAAGAGCTAGAACTTATAGTCTTGGAAGACTTACTTACTACTCTTCAAACACATTGCTTTCAAATCTCCAAATATTGCATCAAAAGAGCTCTTTTTCTCCCGACTAAGTGTTAAAAATTCACCTTTTAAAGTGAATAAATGGTTTGTTCGAAGTTCAAACTCTATGACACTACAAGAGGCCACTCTATTAGACTAATATAATTAATTTTTTTTAAAAAAAATATGTTTAAATAAGTATGGATTAATATTTCATTTATATATATATATAAAAAAAAATATTTCACTCTTTCACAGCACCATCCGTCAAAAAGAAAGAGAAAAAAAAATCAATCTTTCGCAATATCAAGCGTTATTTTTTTATTAAATCACCTAGCAATAATAGCATTGATGGATATTACGAAGTATCTCGCATTACTGGAAAAGTTACGTAAAAAAAAAAATGTCTTCGAAAAGAGATGTGGAGAGTGGGGAAAGAACCCTTTACCCTACGATGCTTGAGAGTCCTGAATTAAGATGGTCCTTCATACGCAAGGTTTACTCCATCATCACCTTTCAGTTGCTTCTCACCATTGCTGTTGCCTCCGTCGTTGTTTTCTTTCCGCCTATTCCTCGTTTCTTCGTCAGCACTACTCCAGGCTTGGTTCTTTACATTGTTCTCATCTTTATTCCCTTAATCAGTACGTCTTCTCTTCTTTTTTTATACATTCTTTTACTAACTATATTATTTATTTAGGTCAAATACCATCCATATACGCTCTTTTTATGTAAATGTTTAATTTTGCAGCATTATGTCCACTTTACTATTATCACAACAAGCACCCTCTCAATTACTTCCTCCTCCTAATTTTCACAGTCACTATATCTATTTCCGTTGGATTGAGTTGTTCCTTTGTTAGCGGTATGTTACTTAAAAACTTCTTTTGATAATATGACAATTTATTTGGTGGAATTTGAAAGGAGAAGAGAATTGATTAAGTTGGCTTGTGATAAACATGGTTTTTCAATTAAGAATTGCTATGTTTTCTGATGATCCTGGAAACTGAATGCAGGGAAAGTAATTCTAGAAGCTGTCATATTGACCACTGTGGTTGTGTTCAGCTTGACTCTCTACACATTTTGGGCCGCAAAAAGAGGTCATGATTTTAGCTTTTTGGGCCCATTCTTGTTTGCAGCTTTGTTGGTTCTTATCGTCTTTGCCTTTATTCAGGTAATTTGCTCTCTATTTAGTTCTTAATAAATTGGCAAATTAGCCCTTGTAATAGTGATCTTCATATCTAACTTTTGTGTTCTGTTTGTATATTTTAACAGTGTGATCCTTTTCTTGCAGATTCTGTTTCCATTGGGAAAGTTGTCACATATGATCTATGGGTGTCTTGCAGCTATTATATTTTCTGGCTACATTGTCTATGACACAGACAACCTTATCAAGAGGTACTCCTATGATGAGTATATCTGGGCTTCTGTCTCCTTATATCTAGATGTCATCAACCTCTTCCTCTCTCTACTTACTGTTTTTAGAGCTTCTAATTGAAGATAATATAGGAAATTCTGTTTGATGTAAATTTCTGTTAGATGCTAAATAACCTTGTCCAACTGTGGAATCTAATGTCTTTTAACGGTTTCTTGAATATCTCATTAGGATTTTAAGGTAAGGTTCGGATTTTGCTTTTTATGTTTCTATAGCCTCAAGGAGAGGGATAAACTATCTGTAATATCAAGAATGATGATGCTATTACATTTGATGTTAGCATTAGTTGTATTTAACTTAACTCTACAATTTCAACAATATTGATGTTATTGCCATATGAAACATTGACTCTGTTATAAAAGTAAATAGATGCTTAACAATGAGTGTAAAAAGTGTTACCTATGGCAGCTGTAGAAGTAAGAGTAGCGATACAATCATGTGAAATTGAATGGACATTCGCAGCTGAGCTAACCACAGAAGCAAGGTTGTCGCGCTTAGCTCACATTGCTTCGGCAGCCTCAACACACTGCACCATAACTAATATGGCAGCCGAAGCAATATCCATGTTTATCTTGTCTATCTTTTCATCCTTGATTGGTGTTGACGAGGCTGCTGTTGTGGCCACAATGGAAGCTAAAGCAGCCACAGTAATAGTAGTGTGCTGCTGAGCATTATGTATTTTGCTTTCTTCTTTCTTTCAACCATCTTCTTCCACCATTGAATAATGGGTGAATGGAATTGTTTTCTCAAGAAATATATAGTGTGCGACTTATTAGAAAAAGCTAATAGAGTTGCTCATAGTTTAGTAAAAATTGATTGTATATGTTGACAACATCGTCAAATTGGTCTGAATGAGAAATTGGCGGACTCCCTGATCCGGCTAATGCACTACCATGATTCAAAGGCTCGCTGCTGAGAGATATTCTATCTGATGTTAATGGCGACTCATCCTGTTGCATATGCAAAACAAACAATATTAATAAAGACAACGCCCATCGTTAACTGAGGATATGTGTGTGGGTATGTGTGTGTATGAGTGTCTTTATTGTTTAGTAAAGAGTAGTAAAAACCTCCCTAACAGAGTGTGACATAATGCGCTCAAGAACAAGCTGCGAAGGAGCAAAGGAAGCGAAAGAAAACCGACTCTTAGACTCAATTGAGATTTGAGATCTCCTCGGAGACAAAGTGGTTGCTGCCTGCTGGTGTCTTCAGGAATAGAAGTAGTGTGCCATTGGAAGGCATGTATGAAGGAAGAGGTGGTTGAGAATGAGGTGCAAGAACTGATGCACTCCATGACCTTGGCAGAAACTGCATAGGAACTCGAGGACCCTACGGCAGAGGGGTGCCGCTGCTTGGAACTTGTTCAGGTCGCAGAAAATTGATTGGTTACATGTCATTTGGTGTGAGCTAGCTGTGCTGGGTAGTTTTTTTGAATGTTAATTTAGAGAAGTGACAGCATCATCCATCATCCATCAAGAACACGTAAATATAGTACTGGTTTTGGCAGCGGGAATAAATGATGTTGAAGTATATAGGCTAAAGAGGCTTAGGCATGGTTAATAAAAACAAACCATTTGGGTAACGATGTTCTTATTTTGTCAAAAACTAATCATGTGGTAAAGATCTTATTTTGTCAAGGATCACTCTTGTTTTTCCTACTTCACATTTACACGTGACTATAATAAAAAGAAGGAAAAATTACTTTTCTCCTCCCTTAACTTAATTTCAGATAACGATTTCGTTTTTTTTACGTCATTTTCGTCTTTTTGATCAATTTGCATATGAATTTTCAAGATTTAAATTTATGGTTTTATATTGTTCTTTTGATTAATTTGCATATAAATTTTCAAGATTCAAATATATAGTTTTATATCGATATGAGCTCAATTGGGATGGGATGGTGTTCCAAGGGATACGGTGTAGGGATCGTTGGTTGTAGGATGACATTCTTGAGATTACGGTGTAGGTTGCTATGTGAAGTTAGGATCTGCTTGAGGAAGACAAACAACAAAGTCGGGATGGGATGGTGTTCCAAGGGATAAAGACAATCCAAATAGGCTGAAAATGCAACATAGATATCTTCTTTTCCCAAGCTAGTAATCGAGTTGGCACTGATACGTGCATCATAGATGATGCGGAAAGTTTTGGGCTTACTAAAACAAAAATATTGATACCTTCTTTCTCGTGCTAGTGCTAGTAATCGAGTTGGCATTGATATGTGCTTCAAAGATGACGTGTAAAGCTTTGTGCTTCCTAAAACAAAATGGTTTTCTTTTGTTTGTTTGGTCAATAAAACAGAAGTGTGTGGATCGTTGTCCAATTAGAAAATGTGAATTTTGAGTTTTCCAATTAAGGTGAATAAAATGTGAATTTTGACTTGTTAGTGTTCTTTAAGCGTTGATGTCTGATCTGATCTTAGTGAGCCATGTAACTAAACTCTTTTAAACTTGTTGTAACCAGAAATACCCTAAATCCTAGAAATAAAAACTATTTTTACACAACATCATATGATTTTCAGAATTTCCTATTTTCGTTTTTTAATTTTAAAATACAATAATATTTATTATGAATTTCCTTAAATACTGATTTTATTTGGCAGGTCCTTGAATACCGAGTTTCCTAATTTAATAACTTTTATTCCAAAATACACTAAGTCCTAAAAATATGAAATCATTAAGGAAATCCCTGATTTTACAATTTTCCTATTCAATATATTTCCTATTGCTGTCTTCTATTTCTATTAATTTGTTTAATTATTTTAAATTTAATTTTGTAACTAATTTAGGTTTTTTAGTGATAGTTTTTCAATTGTTTGTAAAAAAACAGATATGCAAATATACTTTTTCTGCTGTTTTCTTCATTGGTTTTAAAGTAAATTTATAAAAAAGTATATTTATATTCAGGTACGTCAAAAAAGTATATTTATATTCAGGTATATTTATTTATCTTTTGGTCAAAAAAGTATGTCTATATTCAGCTAGTTTTTTTCTTTTTCACGAATTCATTTTTAGTAAGATTAGATTTTATATTATTTTCATTATTATTATTATAAGTTGTTCTTAATTTATAATTATGATTTAGCCTATGTATCTCTATAAATAGAGACTGGGGTTTAGTATCAAGTTCAATTGCATTGGAATTCTAGTCTCTTTTTTCTTTCATTTTCTCTCATTGAGTTTGCACAGTTGCAAGGGAAAAATGTCTGAAAAAAGTGATTTGGAGGATGGAACTAAGGAAGCAAGATCGGCTTGTATGTTTATTTATACATTTACTCCACCAAATTCTTTTTGTTTTTATTTAAAAAACTCGTTGAATATTGATAGTCAAAGTTTATTTTTTTGCCCTTAATGATTTACGAGAAATGATATTTATACAACAATTTTGTGATAACTTTTGTCAACTTTCTTTCTCTCATACTCATATGATGTTCTTATCCTCTCTCTTTCTTTTTTTTCTCTCTATTGTTTTTGACCGATAAAAAGAGAAAAAAACAAGGTTGTCATTAAAGTTATCATTAAATGGATGTACAAATATCATTTCTCATGATTTTTATAGTTTCATGTGATTTGCATATTGGATGGATTAGTGCATAGGTGTATATGTTTTTATTGGTTTTTGTTGAGGGGATATGTTTTTGTAGGTTTGATAATGAAAGGAGAAGATAATTGATATTTTTTTTTTTACTTAACATAATAGACGTTTTTCTTTAGGCTCTTAAACACACATCTTGTAGTTATCTAATGAATGGATACGTTTTTTGTCAAACATACATCCTGTAAATAACCATCGAATGTGTATTTAGTAGCCTTAGGGGCGTAAAGAGAAATGTTCCAACATAATTGATTAAGTTGGCTTGTGATGATAAACTTGGTATAGATTTTCAATTTTCAATAGGAATTGCTATTTTTTTTTATGATGCTGAAAATTGGATGCAGGGAAAGCAATCATCATACAATCTCTAACATGGGCTATTATGGTAGCGTTCAATCTTGTTCTCTTCACAATTTGGGCCACAAAAAGAGGCCAAGATTTCATCTTTTTAGGCCCAATCTTATTCAGAACTTTATCAATTCTTCTCCTCTTTGGCCCCATTCAGGTAATTAACTCTTAAAAAATTTCTGACTATTAGTATTTACTAATTAATCAGAAAATTAGCCCTTGAGTAATTTAACAGTGATCATTTTGTTACAGGTTTTGTTTCCATTACTTTTATTTCCATTAGGTAAATGGCCACATAGAATATATGGGTGCCTTGCATCAATAATATTTTGTGTCTGCCTTGTATATCACACAGACAACCATATCAAGAGGTTCCTCTATGATGGGTCCACTTGGGCTTCTGTTTACTTGTATCTAGACATCATTGGCCTCTTCTTCTCCCTAGTTAGTACTAATATTTTGGAGCTGCTGGTTGAAGATCATGAAATTGCAAAATATTATATTCCAATGTAGTTTATGTGTTTTTGTTTTTCAAAATTCCAAGGTTGCTTTATGAAATTATAACTATTGCATTGGCAGTTTCATAGAATGATTTTGTCCCTAAATATGAGTTCATTTGAGTACTATATATGGTTGATGTTGAAAAACACATGTGCTCAATACCTCTCAAAATATAAAGTGTTGAATTATATTTGGTAAATTACCAAGAGATGTTCAATGTTACATTTGTTTTGTCTTTGCGTAACGATTGAGAGAAACCTGAAAACGCTTCGAGTCCAGGTATTGTATTCTCTTCCTGGACATGACCGTAAATCCACACACATTTCTAGCACAACATCTGCATATTGGAAACTCACTCTTGTTCTTTTCTGTAATTGTTCCTGCAACAAGTTCGCTCTTCGTTTTCAGCATTACCTGAAATGTTCTATTCTATGTTTGCAAGCCTTGTCATGGAATGGACATGTTTTTTATGTCTGTTTTTGATAGAAAATTTTACCTGTCCTGTTCTATGTATGTAATTGTAAACAGAAACTATTTTCCAGTGAAAATCACCTACAGTTATCGCCAAAACAGAATTTAATTGTTTTTCAAACCAGATATTGAGTTAGTCTTAATAGCTTAATTTGTAATTGATAATAATAACAATAATGATACCATCAGGGGTGCGTTTGAGTAATTCACTGCCGTTAGCAATATTTCATATCAAGGGCCATATACAGATCTGCATATTAGCCAAATTTTATCCTTGTGAAATTAAAGATTTGGAATAACTTTAATTAACCATTTTGAATGGTTGATTCAAATATGTTTTGGTCTAGAAGAGAATGTCCAACTGCATAAACTAATGTCTTAATGGTATCTTGTATATCTCATTTAGGACTTTAAGATAAGGTCTGCTTTTGTTCCTACGTTGCGACATCAAGATTTTTTGTTTCTACAGCCTCAAGGGAATGCGGGTAGGGGATGGATTGATACGGGAAAATAGGATTATAAGAACGAACAAATAAAATCTGACCCTCAATGTAGGGATTTTAACGACTTAGAATAGGATCCGATACAAAAGAGAAATCGTTGTATAAAATGTAAAGAGCGGCTTTTAGGGAAGAAGATTGTTGAAACATTTGATTGATTTCATATGAGCCAAAAAGGCAAGCTTAAATACAACCATTACTCCATTAGAGGTAAAATAGTAAACTGACATAAAATAAAACTACTATTTACTGTTACATGAACTACATGTTGTATTTAGAATTGTGATATTACTGCATTTGACGACAACATAGCTGTATATAACTAAAATTTCCTACAATATCGAGAATAGCGACACTAACGCGATATGAAGCATTGATTGATTTTGATCACGTTAGAATAGGAAATAAATGTTTTACAATGAGTGTAAAATGTATTAGCTGTGGCAGCTGTAGCAGTAAGAGTAGTGATATCAGCATGAGAACGAACATGAAGAGCTGAGCTGACCATGGAAGGTGGTCGCGCTCAGATCCCATTGCTTCAGCAGCCTCCACTCACTGCGCTTCTACTAATATTGCAGCTGAAGCAACAGCCATGTCAGTTTTGGGCATTGTCTCACCCTTGTTTGGTGTTGATTATTGTAAACTAGCTGTATATATTTGCACCTATTATCAATGAAATATCATCAAATTCTATTTCTCTATATGGTATCAGCCTTTATTTTTTGCCTAACAGCATTTTTTTACGATCCTAGCAATGGCTACCACAGAACCAAAAGAGTTACTAGAGTCCAACACTTCCACTCACCTTCCCATTAAACTAAACTCCTCTAATTAC
>Ga0315915_1004511_pt1 | contig 17550 bp, 11 predicted proteins | sample MpolbnodulesMG_FD_207738 | JGI IMG/M metagenome (GOLD analysis project Ga0315915, IMG submission 207738) | Medicago polymorpha root nodule microbial communities from Los Angeles, California, United States - branched nodules | ecosystem: Host-associated > Plants > Roots > Nodule | place: USA...
TCCGACTCCGACGACCAAGACGACGCTGACTACAACTCCACCGAACCCTCCGCCGCATCACATCCATCTTTGGGGGATAGATCCATATTCGACCACCATCCCCCACCTCCTTCCGCTTCCGGTCTTCCTTCTGCCTTCGACGCTTTCTCCGAAGTAATTTCCTTCTAATTTCATAAACCCTAATAAATAAATTCAAGTTTTTTAAATCTTGCTCCTCCTCCTAGTTATTGAACCTCTTTGTTCTGTTTTTCTTAATTGAGATTCCAGGACCACCTCAATTCCTCAACCATAGCGCTGGAGAATTCAATCCACCACAAAATGACCATCAACGAGGTTCAAGGCGGCATCGCAAGGAGAAGAGGGATTTGCCCACTGGTATTCTATTTACTTAATCTCTGCTATGTTCTTGTGTTTATGAGTATATTATGGCCTTTTTGATTGACTGAACAAATGAGATGGATTTTGAAACTAATTTATTTTGTTATCCTTACAATAGTGTGTTATGATTTTAAAACCACTCTCTTTATAAGTAAACTACATATAATGTATAATCAAACATATTAACCAAATAATATATCAAACATGAATGCTCCATAAACAATTAAACATGAAAAGTCAATAAACACAAAACTCCGTATGAACTAACACAAAATATCCAATATTAGAGCACTTTCTAAACTTTTTAGTGCAATAGGAAAACTGATAAATTCCAGATGATGAGTAATTAAACGGTAAACAAATACCATATCCACTAAGTTTTAAATCTTCAATCAAACACATCATCAATAGAAATATTACTTGCATAATCACTGCTTTGCGTGTTTTAGTTGGACGTTGAAGTATTATTCCAAGTCTGTCCACCTCATTCATCAAAGAGCAATAGATCTTAAGCAATTTGTTTACTTCACATGCACAATCCTTGATTAAATTCCAAGTTTCTTCCCCTAAAATTGGAGCCAACTCAAAGTTATGAGTTATGACGTTCTCTCATTATGTTATTTCCTTCTCTGAGTACCTCTGCAACCACGTGCATTGTCTCTTTAAGCTCGATTGTTGGTCTCTTTGTTCTTAACCACTTTGGATTTCTTCCTTTTACCCACAACCTTCTATGGGTGAAGGATCTAGTGATTGCATTTTGGGTGCAGAAAAATCATAGTTTATGTCATTACCTTTAACATAAGCATCAAATTTCTCCAAATTCACCTCATTCTAAGCAGCATTGTTGTCAATATCTTGAAGAGGTTCAATGAAGGCTTCTTCGGTGACAGATTACCTTCGTTTTCTTGTCTCTGTCCCAACGAGCTACCTGATGGAGATGGTTATGAGACTTTAAAAGAGACAAGAAAACAAAGGCAATATGTCACCTAAATGCAAAGAGACAAGGAGACCGACATTGGAATAATTGAACTTAAAGAGGCAAAAAGGAAAAATCTGAAGTGTTCAAGAATAAAGAGACCAACGCTGAAATGATTGAACTTAAAGAGACAATGCATGTGGTTGCAGAGGCACTAAAAGAAGGAAATGACGTAATGAAGAATGCCATAACTATGAGTTGCCTCCAATTTTAGAGGAAGAAGCTTGGAATTTAATCAAAGATTGTGGATGTGAAATAAATGAATTGCCTAAGATATATTGCTCTTTGATGAAAGATGTTGACAAACTCAGAATAATTCTTCAATGTACATCTGAAGCACACTGTAGTGATCATGCAAATGGTCTTTGGCTCCTCTCATTATCTTTCTATTGATGATCCATGATTGAAGATTTTAAAACTTAATGGTTGCTATGATGTTTCTAAATAATTTGATTTGCTCTATTATTAGTGACTTATTTATAGTTTATTGACTTTTCATATTGTGCAAGTGCTCTAATATTTTTTTCTCGCTAATAATTTGCTAGAATTTTTGTGTGCGCTAATAATGAGGTTCCCATGCTATAACTATGGGATAACATTGTCACGTATGTAGCGGTGTCAATGTGGTGGCCGTCCCCACCGCCCAAATTGTGCCCCATTCCCATTCCTCACCATGGGGAGATTTTCTTCTCCATCCCCATCCTTGCAGATCCGCAGTCCCTGTGGCCTTTGGGGACCCCATCAGCATGAAAAAATAACTAAATTTCTATTATTTTTAATCAAATAACTAGTAAAAAAAATTAAAATTTAGATAGAAAACAGAGTTAATATTAAGACATTATAGTAAACATCACATATAAAAGAATTTTTACACATATTGACATCACGGGGACTTTCTTCCCCATCTACAGATGCAAATTGGCATCCCTATTTGTATGAATGGTGGATGCAGTTTCCTGCTGTGCTCCTGAAATAAAGCTGTGTTATGATGTATATCATGAATCATAAAACTTAATCTATCAAGTGAAGACATCTAAATGATTTTATATTTAATATTAAGTTTCCTCCAATACGGATTTAACTTTTGCTGATTGGTACAGTAACTGATCATTCCATAAGTCATTCAACATCAGTTTCTGTTGTATAAAATATAGATATAGATTTTGTATATGCGTTGCTATTTGATTGGTGATCACCTCCTCAAGTTTTGGCCATTAACATCATTGGGATTAAAGTTCATAAAATCCTTAATGTTACTTCCTGTACTTAATCTATGATGTACGATATATTTTACAAATGTTACTTTCTTTAATGAGTTAATAAACTGCTCTTTGTCAACCAAAAAAGAAAGACTGAAAAGCCAAAGTGCTTACATAATAAATAAATTGCATAGCTGTTCATCAAGTTTAAATAGTCCTCCTTTCCTGAACCGAATGCATCTGGCTTATAATGCTTAAGCTGATTTCTTAAATGTACTTTTATCAAGGAAAATAACTAATGGGCAGTTAGAATATTTTTTATGAAGAATCTTCTCTTAATTTCTTATTGGGTTAAATCCGATGCAGCAATGGCAAGTTTAAGTGCCCATTTCATTAATATTTGTCAATGTGGTTGCATATCTGGCAGGTGCGGTTGTAGAGGCAAAAGCTCAACTAGTTGGGATTCATGAGCGAGTAAGAAGTGACATCAATGGTGGCCAACCACCAACACCAGCTACCGTGAGCACATCTGAAACAGGCAAGCGGGTGCCAACTGCAACCAATCCCAATGCTGAAGATGCTGCAGAGCTTTTGAGGTATATATTATTCCTTTCTGAGGTAGTAGTTGGGACCTGAAAATATTATTTTTATTTCATTATCTAAATACCAAGTATACTGCATGTAGTCTGTGCATAAAACTCCCATGCAAGTTTGCAGTAGGTGTATCTTCCAAGAGGTGTTAATGTATTAGCTTTTAAAATCAGCAACTATGAACTTTCCCTTATTCTCTGAGCTAACTTGCTCGCAGTATTATGAGGAATATTTTACTAACTTATGATACTAGTTTATATGTTTTTCCTTTAAAGCAAAACTGTCATGTAGAGGCATCACATACTGTATCATGTGTATGGGTAGATTTTATGTTTTTTTGTACTTGTAGTCTGATCTAAGCACTTCGCTTTCTCTATAGAATGTGCGTGCAGTGTGGAATTCCCAAGACCTACTCCAGTGCACGTGGAATGGTCTGCCCTGTATGTGGTGATCGCCCTCTGCCGGATCCAAGTGCAGAGGCCAAGAAGAAAGGATCAACAATCAAAGACAAGGAAAAATCTAAAAGGATGAGGGGCCAATCATCTCATGCAAGTTGGAAAAGTGAAACAGAGATGCAGCTAAGGCAACACTTTGATTAGCATTATCTGTGTTTCCTATGTAGGTTTTATGCTGTGTAGAATGTCCCAGCAAGATTGCGACAGTGTTGTTAATTTAGAAAAGTTTGTTGTTAATGATGTCAAAAGAAGTAAAAGCTGACTTTATGACTACAAATATTATAGTAGTGATTTGAAGTTAGACTTTGTTGTTGCCCTCTCGAATCTGAATTCCGATCAAGATTACCAAATGCTGTACTGGTCAGTTTGTTACTTTTAACATTTCATTTACATTCATGCAATTGATGCAACGGTATTCCCTCTGATCAGTCTGTGTTGTTAAGTCATTTTGAGTAGTGAATTTTGGATTTAAACTTGTCAGATTGCAGCTGCAGATACAGCTTGTTTAGGGTTTTAGGTTACTTTGATAAAGTCTATGTTTTTTATAAATAAAAATTTCCAACAGTTTTGACAAGTCCTATCTCGAGCATTACACGAGGCTTTTGTGCTACGATTAGCACAAAAGTTGTCATCTACATAATAATTTATGTTAGCCGTTCACACATACACTGCCAACCATGCCAAGAATCTTTTAAGAAACCGTTAGCCTCTCACCTCCTTGGGTTGAAAGTTAAACCTAAACACAACATTACAAAACATATTTATGTCTCTGTTATTGAATGGAAACAAGTTCAAGTTGTAGTATCCAAAAAGCAATTAGAATGTACGGAGAAAACCCACTTATTTCCAAGAGATACACATAGCTTGTTTATTCTTCTTCCGTTCTTTTTTACTTGTCACTTTTATGTAAAAATTTAGTTTTCTTAGTATGCATATTTTTTTTTGACAAGTTCTTAGTATGCATATTTAAGTCTAAAACGACAACAGAAACAGAATATTTAACATTTAAAATCTTAGTATGCATATATAAGTCTAAAACGACAAAAGAAACAGAATATTTAACATTGAACGAGATATGAAAATAGAATGTAGCTGAAATGGTGTCAGGATATCGAAGAAGGAAAATACAAGAAATGGGCTTCGACAAAATGTCTCCGTACATGATATTGTGCTCAGTGCTCACGTTTTTATGCAAACAAGGAAAATACAAGAACAGACAAACACTGTTAGAGTAAATGATAGTTTAACAGAAAGAAAAAAAAAACATATATTATTTTCAAAGAGAACTACGTGGAGGAAAATTTATTATAAAACTAGCGAAAAGACAGGCACTCACGTGCTCGTTTTTTCGCTCTTTTAACGTTTAAAAATTAAAAATTATAAACAGTGTTTTATTATGAAATTTTAATTTTAATTAAAAGTGAAAATACAAATGTTTTTTGTTTTTAAATTATAACAAACCAAACTAACTTCCTTAAAAAAAACAAACAAACCAAACTAACTATGATTATTTAGTTCAATGAAACCAACAATATAACAAAAAAAATATGATCAAAATTCTTATTTTTTTTAATGACACCAACAACAATCTTTATTATAGAAAAAATTGTTGTTTAAGGGTATAATTGAAATAATAAAAAAGTAAGTATACTTTTTAAACGATAAAGAAAAAAACTGGAACTTGTGCATTTAATGTTGTAAAAGTTTAGTAATTTGAATTTTCAATGCAAGATTTATTTCTTATTTCTTTTTATAGTTCCTTAACTTGTGCCCTTAGGGCACAAGTTAACATGACCCATAAATTTATTCTTATTTATTTGTTACATGTATTATTTGTATTGAAAATTGAGTATATTTTTGGAAGAAGAAAAAAAAACCAAACGAACTAAAAGATGGTGTTTTCTTTATATATAGTATAGATGAGCATGTCTACTATAAGAGACATATCGAAGGAAAGGACACCTAACAAATTATTGAAAGATAGCATATACTAAGAAAACACACTTAACAGACTAAGCAATTGATCATGACAATCATGTGCACTATGCATAAAATATACAAAGGTTCAAGATCAGGCAAGAAGGCGAGTGACTAAACAACTTAAAGAACAGTAAAACATCTGTCAGGTAAGAAAAGGCAAGAGATACCAATAGGAGGGACGTATTCAGATTTTGTTTGGTGAAGTTTGAAGAAAAAAAGAAAGAGAGGGATTTGAAAACGAAAGAACTATTAACAAAAAATAAAATGGTGACTAAAAAGTAATCAATCACTTTGTTTTTCCTTTTCTCCATTGGCCTTAACCCCTCCGATGTGGATCCATAAGACTTTGTTTGCGAGTTTGAAGGAGAAAAAGAGAGGAGTTTGAAGAAAAAGAAGGAATGAATAAAAAAAAATTATTGAGAAATTTTCTTAAAACAAAAAGTTTATTGCGAAATGAGGGCTTTGGGGGTTCATTTTTTTCATAATACAAAATCTTTCTCATTTGAAGAACTCAAAAATTATATTGGAGGAGGGTTTTGAAATCCTCAAATTTAGTCTATGTTATTAAAATATATTAAAAATTAAAAGTATAATAATCATAAGTATTAATTTTTTATTCTCTAAAAAAAATACTTTAAAAAACATAAAAGATTTTTCCATTTTTCACTACAGTTTTCACCCTCCAAAGGCCTCCCATCCCCTCCAAATTCTCAAAAAAACCTAAAAAAATACTCTAAAAATAGTGAATATCCTCATATTCTTTGCTTCCTTGTATTCTCTCCAAGGTAATTCTCTTCATTTCCCTCCAAACAACCGAACAAAAGCCTTAAATGAAAAATTTCTTACTAAATCGAAAACATGGTCACTTTTCTCGCAACACTATTTTAATGTGTCGAAGGACGAGAGCACTTAGAAGTAATTCCCTTATGATTTTTCTGAAATATTATAATCATATTTACCTCCATAACCAGATGCAAGATTTTATGTTAAGAAAAAATCGATTCTCGAGAAATATAATTGACGATATCCTAACAAGTATCCTTGCACATGCTAAAGATTCAAAAGTAATTGATAAATTCTATATAAAAAAAAATTCCAAAATAAAATTTCCATTTTAAACTTCTTAACAAGTTTCCTATAACACTTGTTAGCATTTTCCCCTTGTAATTAAGTGCTCGAGCCTTGAAGACAGCAAAAAGTAAAAAATAGCTTGCGAAGATTGTTTAGTTATAGAAATATTTAAACAGTTAATGCAATACCCGCGTTACATTCTTGAGTAATACTCAAATAATTTTTAAACACCGAAAAATAAAAAATCAATTTACACTTTAACTATATTTTGCAACTATTGTTTTTAGTTCTAAGAAATAACGTTAAACAGTAAATAACCAAACCAAACACCAAGGCAGATCAGCATAAAACAAGCCAATCAAATCTTTAAGTGCAGAAAACTGTTTTATCATTTTGGCGGGTAACTGAGTGGTGATCGACAGTACACACAATAAGAAAACTATTTTGGTAATTTGGAGTTCTAATCTCAATTCCTTTTCCCAGCCCTATAAAAAATGTGACAATTACTCAAACCATTGATTGGCTTGTCAAAGACACAAATCGATGAGCTTGCACCATCAAAGTTGAAAGTATATCTTTTAGGTGAAGAGAGCTGTGTATGTAGCATTGCTCTACATAATATATGCTACCATATGTAAGACTATTTGCCCAATATACATCAGTGTAATAGCATCAAAGCAAAAACTGAATGATTAATCGATCTGAGTAAGCCAAATAACTATATATACAATAGAGGATGACTTCATTGAAAAGACACTGTACACCAGACTTCCAGTTATCACTAGGCGATTCCCTTTTAAGACTGATTTTCTACTCCGGCAGAAGATTCTTCCTGACAAACCTGTTTCTCAGCAAATATTGGTGGATTGGTCACTGGTCCAGGTATCTGTTAGTTAAAACAGAAAGTGAGACTAGCAACAAAAAGGGACTATCTACTTCATTGAGCATTCAAGCAACTTTATAGTAATTCAGGACTGCATACCATGAAACTGGATTTTAAAGGTAAAGTATCACTTGGGGGCAACACTGATGGATCTGAGGGCCTATGAAACAACAAGTGTGCTATAGACCGATCAATGGGATTTGTATTAGTTTCCAAATTCATGAATCCCGTACACCTGTATACAAATGTGTTATTATTATACTAACAAAAATGAAAAATTGATATTTTTTTATATGAAAAATTAAAAATTAGACACTTAGCAATTTTCTTCTTAAGTCGAAACGAAGTGCACATTAAATGAACATCTTTAGGTTGACTTAGTTATACTTTACAAAGCATGACAATTTTTTAAATAGAAATGAACTTGCACCATATACCCAAAAATAAATGAACCTCCACCAAACAAAAACAATAAATAACCACTTGTAAATGAAGCAATATAGTGTTTCAGAATAACTTGTTTAAAGAATTTGTTGAGTTCTTAAACATATTAGAACTCTTGCAATGTAAATACAGTATGTTTTATTTCCTCAGCAAATTTTGATTCCATTTCCAATGAGTAGTAAAAAGGTGGGAAGGGAGGAGAGCAGCATGACTGATCATACAAGTTTTATTTTTACCTGACATTCAGAGTTCGATCATGATATTTTCTTTGGACCTTAAAATATTTTCATTTTCGAAGTAATCAATAATTCACTTTTCACTCAAAAGTATGTTGCATTAGCATTTCAGGGTGTCGATGGTTGTTGACTAGTAGCCAGAAATATCAAAAATGAATAAGTTAGCCATACCTGTTTGCATCCTGTGTCGTTACTCCTTTGCATGCTTCGCCATCATCACCCATTAAACCACTTGCACTGACATCAACATGTCTTTGGTCGGCACTTTTAGCCAAGCGGTAGAGGCTGTCCCTTATGCATAGCTTGATTTTAACGTCCAACTGCAATCAAGGGAACTCTATGTTTACAAAAGCATATGATATCAAATGAGTGAAATAGTGTTGTCAATCACAGGTCTGTTCAAATTCAGATACGCTATAGTGCCAGTAGCCACTATTTGACAACACTTAGTAATAATATTAATAAGTAGCATACCGCAAAATAATAGCGATTTGTTCAAATTCTGCTACACTATATGATACAGAATAAGTTAGCATAACTTGATAATACATATCAAGATTGCATAGCCTCTCCATTCCCACCACCAATGCTAGTTTCTCCATTGGACCACCCTATAATGCTAGTTTCTCCATTGCACCACCCTAATATTGACTACTCATATGCTTTCATATTCATTAATTGATGTGGCAACACATCATTGCATGCATGTGTAAAATAATTACACACTGTCAGTGCATACTAATTAAATTCTATTAATTACTACTATTATTTCAACTGTAAATTGGTCTCTAGGATTAAGGCCAATTCCTTCAGGTAATGTCATCCTGGAAGTTTATAAAATTGAGTGTTCTCAATTGAGAGTTAGAGAATTGATTCTCTCCTGGCTTCTGAGCCACTATAGCACTATAGCACCACTATTTAACGTGGCGAAAGATTTCGAATAAAAAGTATCGGTATACCGTTTATTTGAAAATCACTAATAGAATTTAACAACTTCACTATACATGTTCATGTATTTTATCACAATTACAGTTGTTGATTTTCTAATCTTTAAAATAATAATCCTCACTTTAGAGGAGTCAATCCCACATGGAATAACTTTCCCCCCCTAAAGAAGAGTCTTACTCTGAACCACCCACAATAAAACCTCCTTAAACCAGAAACTGGTAAGATGTAGATCAGTTAGATGACTACCATTATGTGTTTTGGGAGCACCATATTTTCAACATTTATATGGCAAGCAGAATGAAAGAATAATGCTAACACAAACACGAAAAACAGAATTCAATCATCATGAAGAAACTGAAATCAGTCAAATGCATGGTGTGTTAACTTTGACTTCAAAGTTCAAGAAACAGTTATAAAGACCACATAATCAAACTTTAACATCGCAAAATATTCCAATACCTGATCCAGAACCTGTTGCAGCTGGTGAAAGCTAGCTGCTTCGGGTGATGTTTCGTCCAGTGCAGAGCTCCTAGATGAACTTTCATGCACATTTGATGATTCTATTTCTGGTGAAAATCCTATGCTAACTTCTCCAACTTCACTATGGCCTTCATTCACATTTTCAAACTGACGTCCTACCTTCTGAGCTGAACCTGGACTTTTGAATGGCATAGAATTTTGCATATTTTCACTTTTGAAACCCCTACTCATATGGTTTGCATCATTGCAATGATATAGGTTTTCTTTCTTATCATTTGTTTTCAAGGCAGCAGCCTCTAAAGGATGACCATGAGAACTCTCCATATTTGATACAAATGATGATTCTTTAAATGAAGGGGATGGATATCCATTATGTTCAGACCTTGATCCAGATGAGGCAGGAAGGAGGGAAGTATACTTTGAAGTATGACTGTAATCTGGGTGCATTGGGGGAGTTTGTATCTGTACACATCCTAGTGAATCAGAATCCATGTTTGGTCTTTGATTGTGAATGCTATCCTGGGAAGTGACCCCACTGGAAGAGGCTTCATAGGGTTGCTTTAGATTTGCATGTTGCTCCACGTGAGCATAAGGATGATCAGAATCACCATCTTTTAGACAGCTATTTTTTCTCTTTCCTGCTGATTGCTTTAACAGCTGCCCTTGTATCTGCCATACAACGAGACTGATTATGATATGAAAATCAAGAGACAGTTAATTTCAGTTTATAAGTACACCTGAATTAAATGGACAGAGCAGTCGGAGTAGTTTACTTTTACAATATAACTCTAAGATAAAACATAAACCTGATCAATGCTACAAAACAGCCAAAAATAAAACAGCTGAGTTTGAGTAGAGGTCAAGCCTGATTTTCTACCGTAAAAGATAATTAATATCAAATTGAACATGTAATTACTTGATTCCTGTAAAAAAAAATGTAATCACTTGATCCCATTGACACACTATGCTTTGCAACTCTATTAATTAGGATTAGAATTTAGAAGTCCTATATAAGTATAAATTGATATTATTGTCTTATTTATCTTCATAACATACATCACAAAATATTACACAAGCAAATATTATCCATAGTCACTTTGATCTTTCTTTTCTTTCTCCAGGACCTCCTCCAGTTAAGCCTCTTTAACTTCAAAAACAATTAAGCCTCTGTTTAATGGATGGATGTATACTATGTGCAAATATCAGCTGAATTGAATTCTATAAAATACATAAATCCTGACATTATCAGTTATAACATTGAAATGTCAAACACAGCCAAGTCCTGTGTTGACAATCACTTATTCCAACTCCATTATGCCACAGTGCTATAGCCTGCACTATGTACTAAATCGCATATCACAGAACAGTAACAATTGGTTGACAACATTGATCTGATCTAGTGCCTTCATCATAGAATGCATGTATTAACAGAATTCAATAATAAATTCAATGGCAACAACAACTCTAGCATGTTTAGAGATAGATCTCAAACTTATTATGCAATATGTTTCTGCAAGGTTCATTTGGTGGGTGCATACAAGTCACCATGTTTATGTGTAAAAGAGTTCACAGAAACTGCAGGTACGTATTTTAAAATTCAGAAAAGCAGAAGCCAAGGTAAAATATGAATCTTTTAAATAAAATATGGGGTAAACAACCTTTTGTTTAGGCATCAGGTCATCTGTAATACTCGACTTCACATCTGACTCGCCAAATGTTGATAATGAAGTAGCAACCCCATCAAAATCGACATCCATTTCAGACCCCAGATTTTTATCAAAAGGAGATGGTTTTTTGTCACAGTCAAGAATTGGCAAACCTTCAATATTGTCATTCAGGTCCATATTATAGTCTGGTATATTTTTTAGTGAACTAGCTTCAGCGGATGAAAACTTGAAGTCCGATTTCAGCGCTTCATCATCAGGTCCTTCAGTTCCATGTGACAATGAGGGCCAGCAGAATTCATCTTCATTATTGAGGCTCTCCATTCCAAAAGTTGAGTCATAATTTCTGCAATTTTAAAAAGTTCATATTCAGGTATTTATAGCAATCATTGTGCATTGATTAGTAACTCATACAGAGCAAAAGGTGAAAAAAACTTATGTCACGTGAAAATTGCTTACAACATCATCCTATCAACATCTTCAAAGTTGTCTATATCAAGCCACCCATCAGTATCAAGAAAGCTGAGTTCATTGTCAGACTGAGATATGTGATTCATTGAATATTGAGATACGTTATCATCCTCCACCAAACACTTGTCTCCCAAGATAGTATCCTTTGCACAAAACGCATTGCTGCAAGAATCTATTTTGCTGCTCTTGAAATAGCGATCAGTTATACTTGTATTATCCGATGCTAACCTTTGCTGTTCTTTGCATGAGTCAATATTACAAGGAGAAAACAAATCTTCAGGTTTGCAGGAACATGAACCCTTTTCCACCATTCTTTCTTGTTCCGATTTCATAGTACTGTTCTTTACCCTGAGCACAATGGCTCCTCACGCAATCGGCAGTTTAACGTTTCTTTTGATACAATATAAAGTTTGTGAAGTAATGTCTTACTATCGGACTGTATTGCAAACTGATCCTAAGTTTGTCACCAGCATAGAGCACTATCCGCTATCTCTTTCGACAAATTCATCCGACATGTTATCTTGAAGCTGTAACACCAAAACAGTTGTTTAGAACAATTACTTGCAATAACCTGCATCAATAACATAATAACTCCCCACAAACATATCACCAAATCCATTAAAGAAAGAAATAAATTTTCTAATTGTTTCACATATTTCAAAATATACAGAGAGAGAAAAGTGACTCAAATAAATTATGGGAAAAAAGCATTTATCCTTCAATGACAATGTTTGAGAAATATATTTATAATAATCCCATGAAAATTTCTCAGTTAGACACCCTGAAATAAAAGCCCTTCGAGCTTGGAAGGTGGACAATGCATAGCATAGCCTGCCTGCCTTTTTTTTGAAAATCATTTAAACTAAATAGAAGAATGGGGACAAAAAGGATGAAATTTGGACAACCTAGCCATTAAGGCTCTGATCATATGTAACAACTTATCTATCCCAAAAGCTCAAAATAGCTTCTACATAAAACTAAGACATGTCATAAAAACACGTCCTTCCAAATATTAACCAAATGCATCCAAAGTTGAAACATTAAAAATTGCATTCTTTTTTAGAGAACAAGTTCGGCAATAAATTGGAATATATATTTTTTTAGGGCGCTGCTATATATCCCGAGAAAACCACTCGGGAAATTTCACGAAGATTACTTGTCATTATTTAGAGTTATGTGTAGAATACATGCGGCTGTTTTAAGTAGGAATTGGGCGGAAAACATGGGCAGATGGCCAATGGGAATGATTTCGGGCTAATTTCGCTAAAAAGGAATTCGCTGAAACTAGCACTATTCATTTTTTTAAGAAAGAATAGCCCAATACACCAGGGCCCTGCTATTTAGAGTATGCTAGGATCAAATGTACGCAACTACACAGCCTCACTCTTGTGAATTGAGACACTATCGTGTTTCTATTGCAAAATGAGTCCTCAAAGATGATTCTCGATCACAGAATATACAAAAAAAAAAAAAAAAGTAAAAACAACACATGGGTCAACTAAGAAGGAAACTATTTGAACAGTGAAGAAAGAAATCACACTCTTTGCTCCAATCCCATCATATTTTGTGTCAAATGCTACAGACATGATATGTGTGAAAATTCGGAATTCATGTACAGTCCCACCTACCAATGCCTCATCGATAATTTTGGTACTCAATTTCAAAGTCACAAAATACGACTCGCTTTCAACAGCTCAACAAACAAACGAAAAAGCTCAGTTTTTTTTTAACAGAAAATGTTAGTATTGTTTGTGTTTGCTGAGGGCGGGGATCGAATCCTTGACCTTCTTATCACTCGACTCACTAACGTCAATCACCACCAAACTATATTTATATTATATCCCATCAATGGTAATAAGGTCCAATTTAATAATTAATAAGAATAAAACGAAATTTTTCCATAACTTTTACCGCCAATGCAATTACAATTGAGTTGGATAGAATAGAACAGGGATTTAACTGGAGATCTAAAGGAGAATCATGTCTTACTTATACGTACTGAGTAATTTTCTATACAAACATTATAAACAAAATCACTGTGTCAATTGTCAAAAAATAAATAAATAAATCTCATTCCCATACATACTGAGTAAAAAAGCCAGTAAAACAAATCAAAATTCTCAACTCTGTTATACTGAAATTGAAGCATGAAATAAAATATTCAACAAATAACGGAAAGTTGAAGATCTATAATCCTTTAAGAGCTATCAGTGAGTTGCATAACATAGATTAAATTTAAAAAAAAATTAATAACAAGAAACGAACCTGAAATCAGAAGTGGATTAAACGAATTTTTACGAGAAAATGAGAGAAAGAGATATTTGATTCGTATGCTTCTAGAGTCTTCTTTTTCCGTCCGTCGAACTTTACCACTCACCAGCGAAGGAACTTTTATTTTTATTTATTTTTAATTAATTGTTGATTAAAGATTTGAAATAAAGGTATGAAGGTGGAAGCGACGCGTGGGTACGAGAAATCACGGTTCGTGGACGGGAGCACTCACTCAGATCCGATCAGTTACCACATTTTCATTCGTCCACGTACCCCTTGCTTTATTCAGATTTCGACACGTTTCCATGGGGACCACTAAGCCGCCCTCTACTAATATACCTCTATTGGAGTAATGATATATGTACAACTCTTTTTAGACAATTATTGGGACAATCTTTCTTTTATTTCATTGGTCAAAAACAATGGATAGAGAAAAAAGAAGAAAGAGAATAAAAATATAATGTGAGTATGAGAGAGAAAATTGTTAAAATTTGTACCAAAATGGTTATACAAATATTATTTATCATTTCAATATATCTTCTTTTTTTGATAGAAAATATGGTCTTAATTTATTTTCATGTGTTTTTTAAATGCATATGGTGGTCTGGTTGTTGCTTTATCCGTCTCTAAATAATAGTAGTTTAAGGTTTGTACACGAATATTAAATAAATGATTAATTGTGTTGATTTTGATGGTAAACATTAATATTATTTACTAAAACACTCTTATTAATTATAGTTAGTAGAGTAGTTAAGTTGAATGAAATTCAATAAATAATGGTATAATAAAGGAAAGAGATAATAAATGCTGCATTGATATTTTAAAGTAACAATTATTTGGAGAAAAATAAATAGTAATTGTAAAAAGACAATTATTGTGAGACGGATGGAGTACTTTGTTTATATTCTTAATAAAACATCCTCAATGATAAGTCATTTATCCAACAAGGACTTCAACCTACTTGATTTTAAATAAAATGATTAATAAACTTAGATAACAAAAAACCAATTTAGAGTATACGAGTTTGAATTTTCACATAATTTTTTTTTTTAAGAAATCAAAATGAGATATATTAACAATGACGTTGGAAACTCCTCATTACAAGGTGTACTAGAAGGTCCAACCCGACAAGCAAACAGTCATAAAGTATATTTACAAGAGCAAGGTCAATCGATACTCAAACAGAGTAAAGAGTTCGACCACCAATTCTGAGAATCGTACACAAAAGTGATTTTGTTGGCTTTTAACCACCACAACGAATGAAATTTAACTTTGTCTAAGAGTTGCTCAATAGATGTTTCAGTGTTATTAAACAGTCTGTTGTTTCGTTCATTCCACATCAGTCGAATGCATAGAAGCCATAACAATTGTAAGAACGAACGACGAGCCTTTGAATGACTTGTATAATGAATAAATTGGTGAAAATGTTCACGAATGTTTTCAGAATCTACTCCAGACACGCCAATCCAAGACCTGATATGATACCAAAGCGATCCAAAAACATGACAATGAAGGAACAAATGGGTTGCCGACTCTGCATTGCCGCACCCCGAAACACACATGTTGTCTGCGGCCTGAACAATCCCTCACCTTTGGAGGTTAAGTTCAATTGGTAACCTATCTTTCAACAAACACCATGCAACAATGGGAACTTTCAAAGGAACCTGCTTATGCTAGACAAGATGCTATGTTGCATAAAAATGAGAGGAACCATAGATATCAGAGCATGGTAAGATGCTATGTGCACAGCAACATTATTAAATAAAATCCTGCATTCCTCTACCATCTCTTCCTCCCACACCCACAAACGTCTCCTCCAACTCCACGCCTCTCCTCCTACCTCCCAACCAAGCGCACACATATCTGCCACAATACTAAACTCATTTGTTGTGAGATCAAATAAACGAGCAAACCGCCAACATAAAGGAACATCTCCCGCCCATCTATCCAACCAGAAGAAAGTGTTAGTTCCATCCCCTATAACTTTCGATGCCCTCTCTTCAAACCAGCCCCCGTCAATCTCTCCTACTCCATCCTTAATCTTCGTTATCTCCCTCCACCAAGATGAAACACTCCGGCCCCTGCCTCCAACCTCCATGCCTCCTCACCATATCTCGCCACCAAAACCCTATACCAAAACCCGTCTCTATCCACCAACATCCTCCTACACCATTTGCCTAACAAATCTATATTAAATTCCTTCAATTTCTCACCCCCAAACCTTCATACTCCTTTTGTAAACAAATGAGCTCCAAACAATTCACGAAATTTTCATGTTATCCTCACTCCCTCCCCATTTTTTTTTAAATATATTCAATGAGAGAAATTTTCACATAAATGACCATTACTCTGACTCTATTTACCCCATGATTGGATTATTCAATCATCAAAGCTCACTTCTCTTGAGGACTAAAAACTGATAAATTATGATTACCAACGTGCATCAACTCCACCAAAAATGAATTGTGACTTTGAGTTGGTTTGGTTCTTAAACATTGGTGAATATATTTGTAATTTATAATTGTTTTAGAGTAAACATCTGAATAAGTGATCAATCAATATAATACGACACAACTGACAAATAAGTGATTCTCTTAAGTATTTGAGTCATAAATTTAATCCTTGACCAATGTTTATGGAAGAACATCTGTTGAGGGATGTCGGACGCTTAAATGGATTTTCATACTTTAAAATAGAGAAATGATATTTGTACAACCATTTTGATACAATTTTTGTACAACTTTCTCTCTCTATTATTTTTGACCAATGAGAAGAGAGAACAACAAAGTTGTCTCAAAGGTTGTACAAAAATGGTTGTTAAAATATCACTACTCTTTAAAATTGTATTTATTAAAGATGCATAAGTAAAATGGTATTGTATCCTGCTCACATGTCTTATCCACAATTGGATCAATAGTTGTGAAATTTATTGATACAATAACAAAAATTAACTTATACATGATGCAAAATATTAAAACCACGTTATTTGTTTACCATATAATTGACCTCGAAGTATTTGTTAAAAAAAGAAAAGAAAAAAAAACTAAACAAGTGATCCATAATGCACCGTAACATTCACAATTATTTTACTGCAAATATATAACTAGGTCAGAGATGACGATGACCATCGACACAGATACACGAGGTTTGTTTGCTTCACAACTTGAAATTATATTACTCGTAACGGTGTTCCCATAAGCATAATTCCTAGAAATAACACTCCTACTTTCATGTGTTTGGCAAAAGAAAGATAGAAATGTTTTTTAAAATTTGTTTAATTTTAAAATATAAAAAAATTTGTCATACCCCAATTTTTGACCTAAGATTATATAGTGGGGGTGTATCTTTAATTAATGGGGTACATAATTGTGTGAACGAAATAAGCACTGGAAAAATATTATTTGGAAATGATAAATTAATTAATTAATTTAATCATTATTTAAAGGTGCTTTCTTTGTCCCCAAGTTTTGCGAAAATATTTTTAGAACGCAATCTAACATAGT
>Ga0315915_1004517_pt1 | contig 17537 bp, 19 predicted proteins | sample MpolbnodulesMG_FD_207738 | JGI IMG/M metagenome (GOLD analysis project Ga0315915, IMG submission 207738) | Medicago polymorpha root nodule microbial communities from Los Angeles, California, United States - branched nodules | ecosystem: Host-associated > Plants > Roots > Nodule | place: USA...
AAGTAGCTACGAGGGGTAGAACTTGGGTGACATTGTGGTTGGTGACATTGACCAACCACAATGTCACAAATGCCTTTCTTCTTTCTCTTACACAAGTTTTTTTTTGTACACTTGTGACATTGTGGTTGACCAATGTCACTAACCACAATGTCACCCAAGTACCACCGCCGATTATATTTATAAGAAACAATTGATATTTTAGATTCATTAGATAATTGATGTATCCAGTTTAGAATATAGACTAGATACATAATTGTTTCTTATCCAGCTACGAGATGTCAACCTAGTTGATATGTCTAACTTTTCGTTGATGTTTTCCTTGCTCTTTTGATTCATAATTTTTGCTTCTAATTTGTATTCCCTATTTCACCGGTCTCTATTCGTCTTGAGCAGGAATCTGATTGTTAAATAAAATTTACTTTTAAAAAAAAGAGAGACTTATAAAGTTTCCATTGGTGTTTAACAATGTCTACTGTAAAACTTCATTCCAAATAGTCTTTCCTTGACTATTCTTAAAAAAAAATAAAACATGTTAATTAATCTCTATTGAAAAAAAACATTATTGAACAATAAGCCGTTATCATTGAAATAGTAGAAAGAAACCGATGTGATTCCAATCTTCCATTGTCCTTCCTTGACTGCTCTCCCCCATCTCTTCTTCCTTTCACCAATGAAGTGCTTCCATTTCTCAAACGGATCATCCGAAAAACGAACCACAGAAGAAAACGATGAAGGTTCAGGTTCAGCTTCAGCATCAAGCTCAAGAGGCTCACGCGTCTCATGGGCGCGTTCCTTAAGCTTAATGGACACGCGCCGCTCCGAATACGATTCCGATTCTAGAGACTTCTCCGACACGCTCGGCTTCCATGAGTTTCTCTCTCAACGCCGTGCTAATCATCTTCATCTGTTTTCATTCTCTGACCTCAAAATCGCTACTCGTGGATTCAATAGAGCTTTGTTAATTGGTGAAGGTGGTTTTGGTTCTGTTTATAGAGGAACCCTAATTCATCATAATCATCACCGTTCTCAAATCGATGTTGCCATCAAGCAATTGAATCGTAATGGTCATCAGGCATGTTTAATTTTTTCGCAAAATTGAGTTTTTTTAATGTAAAAATTGAATTTTTATGTGTTGTTGTAAAGGGGTTTTTGTGTCTGTGTTGAATTTCTAGTATTCAGGGGCATAAGGAGTGGATTAATGAAGTGAATTTATTAGGGGTGATCAAGCATCCAAATTTGGTGAGGTTAGTGGGTTATTGTGCTGAAGATGATGAAAGAGGGATTCAGAGGCTTTTGGTGTATGAGTTTATGTCTAATAAGAGTTTGGAAGATCATCTTTTGGTTCGTGTTCCTTCGTCGGTTCTTCCTTGGATTACTAGATTGAGAATTGCTCAAGATGCCGCTCGTGGGTTGGCTTATCTTCATGAGGAAATGGATTTTCAGGTATAGTAGAACAAAATTGTATATTTGTGCTGTTAGATAATGTGATCATGCAAGCAATTGGATTGGTTTCTTATGTCTATTAATTTATGTTTTTTGTGAATGACATTGGTGTGGGTGAATGTTTGCTTGATGATCTTTGACTGTGCTAAGTTATTTACAAGTTAAAAGTGAATTTAAAGTAGTGAGCTGATTTATCTTTTGAAATTTTTGCAAAAGATGATTGTTGGGACAGATATTTTGACAATGATTATCAAAGTGATGGTTAACTTGCTTTAGACCAAATGGAAGTTTGGGAAGAGAATCAGATTTTGAAATTGGTTTTAAGGTGAAGCCAAACAACACTAGAGTCTAGAGCAGAATCCCTTTTAAGGGGTGAAATTGTTTTTAGGTGTACCACCAAATGCACACCCAATCATGAAGAAAAGGAATGTTCAGAACTTGCATTTTGATGAGATTTTGAAAATTTGAACACTATTTGTTAACTTTTTGTAAGTGAAGCAAATATTCAATGTGTCTGTGTGTAAGTCTGCGTTTTAAGTAACTTCTGTGTTGAACTAGAAATGTAAAACAATTAACACTAGCTTGTTCCTTGGCATTCTCATTATTTTAACATTGCTTTATAGAAAAGACTCCTTGTGCTTTCGCTGTAACTTAATTCTTTTTAGTGTTTATGCATGGTTTCTTCTTTGGATGTCTTTGGAATGAACGAAATGCTCGGGTGTTTAGACAAAATGGGTCCTTGTTACAATGCTAAAAGCAAAGCGTCACAATCTTGCTTTTACCTATCACTTGTGGTGGCTAAACCCTTTACATTGCTGGGAAAGCTTTTTGTAACAGGGTTGTCTTTTGCTATTTTGGTTCTTTGTTGCTACTATTCTCAGACTCTTGATGTAACTTGATTTTTTTCTGGTTTTCCAGCACTCCATGTGCTTGAAATTTCAGATCGGTGATTTATAATATTTCATTTTAGCTTCTTCGAAAATAAAACTTTTGTAGTAATACATTTATGATTCCCATTCTATCTGGCGCAGCTAATATTTCGAGATTTTAAAACATCCAACATCTTGCTAGATGAGGACTTCAATGCAAAGCTTTCTGATTTTGGACTCGCTAGGCAAGGACCCGCAGAAGGCTTTGGCTATGTTTCTACAGCGGTAAGAAAATGTCTAAATTTTGTAGAAAATTCATTATTCTTAACTTTTTAAACATACCATAATGGTAGAAATTTGACATTATTGCATGATAACATTAGATGATTACAATAACATATTGGGATTTGGGAAGCTTATATGTAATAAATTACATATATTTTAAACCATATTCATTGCTTAAGGAGCTAATTCATGAGTTCATAATGTTGGTCTAAGCTTTGAACTCTGATCCTTGGATTGTAATCCGGATATTCTACTGATATGTGAAATGAATGACTTATTTCCTCTTCACAAAGGTTGTTGGCACCATAGGATATGCTGCACCAGAGTATGTTCATACCGGAAAGCTGACTGCTAAGAGTGATGTGTGGAGCTTTGGTGTAGTTCTTTACGAGCTTATCACTGGGAGGAGAGCCGTAGAAAGAAACCTACCAAAAAACGAACAAAAGCTTCTGGATTGGGTAAAACCATATGTATCTGATCCAAAGAAGTTCCATCATATTGTCGATCCTCGACTTGAGGCACAGGATTGCACCAAATCAGCTCATAAACTTGCAGTCCTGGCAAACAAGTGTCTCATGAAGCAGCCAAAGTCTCGCCCAAAAATGAGTGAGGTGGTTGAGATTCTTGGGAACATTATTGACGAGTCCGTTCCTATGGATGAATGCATTTCCGAAGCTGTTGCAGAAACAGGAGAAGCAAATGAAGTAAATTTATCTGTAGAGAATGCTCAACCTGAACCAGCTAAACAGGGGAATAATTATCTGAAGAAGGTTTTTGAATTCAGAGACAAGGTGAGTTTAAGAAATAAATCCATTGGAAGATTTGATTGGAAAAGTTGGGCTCCTGGGCTTGTAAGAACATGGTGATAAGTGATCTTCATTCATATCTTGGAAATCAAAATCTTCCTCTGCAATTGCCTACTCATCGATATGTTTGGTGATCACTTAGTTTCAGTCAGAGAGAACCGCATTGTTGGGCACTTGGTTAACATACCGATCACAGTAAATTTTGTATCAATCAATAATAATTCTGTGTACAGGGTAATTTTTTTAGCAAAGCTATATAATATCAAGTTATTCGACCTTCTTGATACTAAGTTACTAACTACAAATTCAGTCATGAAAGCAAGGTTTTGGTATTGAATGAATTTAAATTATATGTATATATATATATTGAACTACAATTCATTGAAAGACTGAGTTGTAAGACTCTGACTTCAGTTCTATGATTACGTGGTTTGTTTAACAATTATCAATCACCTACTTTGCTAGTTATCAACAATAGCAGCCAATCAAGGACGGAGTCAAACTTGGATGATAGGGGACTAATATACAATTAAATTTCATTCAATAAATATATACACATCAAAGTAAACTGTAGTTTCATAAATTAGGAATTAGGAAACTATATACTCCATCCATAGATTACAATAAAAATGAACTTACCAGATAAACACACAAAAGGCTAAAATGATCCAATTATCCCTAGACATGCACTCTCGAGTATCAACAAGCAGAATGTCCAAGAGAAGTTTGGTTCTGAAAGCTATATTAAGATATGTACAATTTATTCGCTAACACGTATTCATGGTTTAAGATCACTGCATTTGAGGACATTCGGCTCTGTTAACTTTCAAGGATGCTGTATCTTGCATTCTGCAATGTGCAGTGTCATGTACAGGGTATAGACGCAGAGCGTTGGGGATAAGTTGTGGATGTTCTAACCCGGGCAACATCATCAGCACTTCTTCTACGCAAACGATTCAGATTGCATCCTTTTACATCTTGAACCTGCAACTGCTCCAAATTTGTAACAACCTCATCCATGTTTGGTCTCAACTTGGCTTCTACTGAAAGGCACTGTAGGGAGAGTATAGCAACCTTAAAAACATCTTCTAATTCGTATTGGCCTTCAAGGCGACTATCTAACACGCGCAAAATCTTATGCTTGTTGCATAGATAAGGCTTTGACCATTCCACCAAATTGTGTTGTCTTGTTGGTCTATTCTTGTCAACAACTCTCCTCCCTGATAATATTTCCAGTAGTACAACTCCAAAACTATAGACATCACTCTTAGCAGTGTGATTACCTTCATCAACAAAAGTTATTTTACTTAAGCTACTAAACTAAATGATATTTAGTAGTATATTCTTGAGTATGTTAATGAACTCGAGATATAACATACTAGAAAAAGTTGAATAAAACATCAAATTTGATTTTGTCTAGTGGTCATAATACCTGTGGATAGGTATTCCGGAGCTGCATATCCATAGGTTAGCTTGGTGGCGACATCACTTTTATCAACCGTGGACAAGTCCTTTGCCAGGCCAAAATTAGAAAGTTTTGCATTGTAATTCTGTGATCAAGTAAACAAGGAAAATTTCAGATATGATACATAAATAAACATAATGTATTCATGTGTGTGTACAAAAAGACACATACGGAATCTAGCAAGACATTTGAAGTCTTGAAATCGCGGTACATCGCTTTTGTTTGAGCACTGTGAAGAAACGCAAGGCCTTTGGCAGCACCAAGAGCAACCTTTAAACGTAGGCTCCAAGAAAGAGGTTGAAAATATGAGCCTCCTGTTAACATCATTATTGGTAATATTATTAGGCTCATATTACCAATAATAATTCACTTCAGCCTTCTCAAGTACAACAATGTGAGTAGATGAACAAGGAAAACTCACTGATGAACAAGTGATTCTCCAAGTTGCCACGAGGCATAAATTCATAGACAAGAAGGCTGTTGTCATCTTCAAGGCAATATCCAATCAATTTGATTAGATGAGGATGAGAAAGCTGGCCTAAAGAGTTCACTTCAGCCTAAAATAGAAATGGAAAACATTAATTGATGTAACACTCAAAAGAAACCCTTCTTAGTTTCCCCACCACTAATAAGATTAGTTTAACAGAAAAATATAGATAAGAATAAACATGTAAAAACATTCTCGAACATGTAACACAATAGTGTTGTCAATTGCGGTTCACGGAAAATAACAGTTTGGTAAAATTCCGCTACTTTACAACGCTACAACGCCACTATAGGCGCCATTTGACAAAAGTTTGTACTAAATAGCTTATCGTGGAATAATAGTGATTTGTTTAAATTCTGCTATGATATAGCGCTACTGTTTGAAAACACTGCAGCAAAGTTAGTGTTTGCTTGTTAATATGATGAGTTAAACTTACAAACAACTCCTTGTGACCTTTGAAGCCATCCTGATAAAGTCTTTTGACAGCAGCAGCAATGCCTTTGCCAGGTTTGGCAGCCGAAGACGAGTGTTCATCAATCCAACCCTTAAACACACTATGTCCCAAGACATTGTCTACACGGAAATTTCTTGTTGCGACCTGAAGTTCGGTAGAAGTAAAGCTCTTCAAATTTGTTGATTGCAAGATCTCCTCCACCCCCTGAGCAGTCCGAGGCACCGATACTATTGGTACCTCAGTATTACTTGAGCTACCGAGATCACCAGAAACCTTGCTACATGGGATACTGAGATCTTCTGTATTGACACTCACACTCTTTGAACTTAACCCTGAAACTGAAATGATATGATCAATAAAGCTGATATAAACTAAATTTTAAAAATTAGTATAAATATGTAATTAACATTGACCAAGGTAATTACAAGCTGATCTTAATGTTTAAGAATATATGAATACCTGAATTAGTTGGGCCTTCAGCTTTGTTTTGGCCGCCCAAACAAACTCCCATGGCAGAAACAATACTAATTCCCATAGTTTTGTTTCCTATAGATAACAAAAAAAGAAGATAAGGTCAAGTACAACATAAATTAACAATGATTGTGAATTTAAACTGTGTGAGGAAAAAAGAAAGAAAGAGGAGTTTAAGAAAAATGACAAGAAGAACCTGTTCGTAATGAAGTTCAAGGAAGGATATAGAGAAGAAAAACAGGAAGGAGGAAAGGTGAAGAAGAGTGTTGATATGTAGAGAACTAATATGGAGGAGTCTTCTGTGGTGGCCCAGAGGGGCAATATCTATGAAGCGCTGACACAGACACAAGTTGGTACTAACACGTACACACTAATAATAATTTAAGAAAATTGAAGTCACGGAATATAATCACATGTACCCATATCGAACATCAACACATGTTGGACACCTGACACGCCTTCAATGTAAAGTGTCGCTACATGAAGCAAGATATTTTGTTAGAAGAAGAGTATAACAGTGTTTAAAAAGTTGAGCAACTTGACTTATAGTTTGGATGTATTAGTAAAGACGCGTATGAAAGGTGAAGGGGACGAAGGAAGGTGAGTATGGTGATTCATGCATGAGATTCATTGTATGACATGTAGTGGGAACTGGTTTAACTGTAATGGACCCCCTTTTGTTTTGTTTAGATTGGACAAAATCCATAATATTTATTTGCAAAGTTTTCTAGTCCATTAGATTTTACTGTTGACATCCCTACATTTAGTTTCAGATGGCTTCTCTTAGCAAGTGGAGCATAAATGCATAATTGGACCTTTTTTGGCCTTTAACATGATGACTTAAGCAAGTGATGGTGAACATGGTCCCCCTTTTTTTATCCTCACTCCCAATTCCACTATTTGCTAAGATATTATCTAAATTTAATATCTATCTAGACTTTAGTGGAAATAATACACATGAATTTATTTATTTTTAGACAAATCACCAAGGTCGAGAAAACGCTAATAGATGTACTTATATATTATCTACCAACAATGTTCAGACATCAGCAACAGAATTCAAACACGGGCCATTCTGGAATCCAAGCTGAATCCTTACCAACTGAACCAACTTGAATTGACATACACATTTTTTAATAGCAAAAATACAAACTGAATTTTTTATCCAAGTGATTAATATCTTAATTTCCTTCAATGATGTTTTATATGCGGGTCTTCGATTAAAATTGTTAAAAGAGTTGTCTCTTTTAAGTGGGTTCATTTTACTAGTACCAGTATATTTTTCTCAGAGACTTCGCCAGCTTAGTCATAATTTGATTGCTGATGCTACAGGCGTTACTCATCCGCGAGTGTAGTTTGTTTTTCTTTGTTGTCCTTGTTTCTTTTGTTTTCATTCTCATGAAAAAAGCTAGCAACTAAAAGATAAAGCTTGACAGTTATGGTAAGGGTTCTAACATTAGGAAACAACGTATCAAAATTAACTATAATAAATTGAGCTAACAAGATAAACATACAAAAGCACTAGCAATGCTAGTTATTCATGCTGTTAAAACACCAAAAAATCCAATTATTCTTTGACATATGCACTATCAACAAGCAGAATGTCCAAGAAAAGTTTAGTTCTCAAACAGTAAATATAGTAAGATATGTACAATTTATTAAGTAACACAAATGTTTACGACGTGGAATCACCTCACGTGGGGACATTCAGTTTTGTCAACTTCCAAGGATAGTGTATTTGCAGTGTGCATTGTCATGTACAGAACATAGAAGTCGAGCGTTGTGGATAAGCTGTGGTTGTTCTGGCATGGGTAACGTAATCAGCACTTCTTCTACGTGAACGATTCTGATTGCAGCCATTTACATCTTGAACCTGCAACTTCTCTAAATCTGTAACAACCTCATCCATGTTTGGTCTCAGCTTGGCTTCTATTGAAAGGCACCGTAGGGATAGTGTAGCAACTTTATAGGCATCTTCTAATTCATATTGGCCTTCAAGGCGACTATCAAACACGTGCAAAATTTTACGCTTGTTGGATAGATAAGGCTTAGCCCATTCCACCAAATTGTGTTGTCTTGGTGGCCTGTTCTTGTCGACAACTCTCCTCCCCGATAACATTTCCAATAGCACAACTCCAAAACTATATACATCACTTTTAGCAGTGTGATTACCTTTATCAACAAATCAGTTTATACTAGTCACTAATCAAAATGATGCAATTGATTCTTGAGCAAGTTAATGAACTCAACAGACAAAAGATACTAAAAAAGTTGATTAAACAACGGAAATTCAAATACAGAAAGACATAAAATCTGTCTAGTAGTTATTATACCGGAGGCGAGGTATTCTGGAGCTGCGTATCCGTACGTTAGCTTGGTGGAGACATGACTTTTATCAACCGTGAGCCCTCCCTTTGAAAGCCCAAAATTAGAAAGTTTTGCATTATAATTCTGCGATCAAACCAGCAAGGAAATTTTCAGATATGATACATAAATAAATATAATATATTAATGTGTTTTTGTGTGTAGAATAGGACACATACTGAATCTAGCAAGACATTTGAGGTATTGAAATCACGGTATCTTCCTTTTGTTTCAGTGTTGCGAATAAATGTAAGGCCTTTAGCAGCACCAAGAGCAACCTTCAAACGTAGGCTCCAGGAAAGAGGTTGAAAATATGAGCCTCCTGTTACATCATTAATGGTAATGTTATTAGGCATGCCTTCTCCGGAACAAGTACCAATAGTGTGAAAAGATGAACTGGGAAGTACTCACTGATGAACAAGTGATTCTCCAAGCTGCCACGTGGCATAAATTCATAAACGAGAAAGCTATTTTCATCTTCAAGGCAATAACCAATCAATTTGACTAGATGAGGATGTGATTGCTGGCCCAGATAATTGACTTTGGCCTAAAATAGAAATGGATAACACTATTATATATAACACTCAAAACAAATCCCCTCCTTTTGCATCTGTTTGGATTTTAATGAAATCATGGTCACGCTGCATAGAAGCTTCAATTCGCAGCTTCATGAAATTCACGGTCAACTTACATTGAGACGTGAAATTTGCTAACTCAATGTGAATCCAAAGACGGGCTTGTTTCCGAACCACTAATGAAATTAGCTTAGTTAAGAAATATGAATGAGATTAAACTTGTAAAATATTCTCAAACATGTAATAATAATCGCATACTGCGGAAAATAGCGGTTTAGTCAAATTTTGGTACACTAAATGTATTAGCGCCACTTTGTACTAAATACTGTATTACATAATAATAGCGATTTATTCAAATTCACCTATTGTGCCTCAACAGTTACACTATTTTCTTCTTCTTAGTTATAAGAGTTAAACATACCATGAACTCGTTGTGACCTTTGAAACCATCTTGATTAAGTCTTTTGACAGCAACAGCAATGCCTGTGCCAGGTTTGGCAGCAGAAGATGAATGTTCATCAATCCAACCCTTAAAAACTGATCCAATATCACCATCTCCTAACAAACTGTCTACACGAAAATTTCTAGTTGCATTCTGAAGTTCTGTCAAACTGAAGCTCTTCAAATTGGACGATTGCAAGATCTCCCCCACACACGGAAGAGTCTGTGGCACCGATACCGAAGCTGCTGATACCTCACTACTTGAGCTAATGATATCATGAGAAATCCTGCAACATGGGATACTGTGATCTTCTGTATGGACGATCACACCCTTTGAACTTAACCCTGAAACTAACATCATATGATCAACAAAACAAAGCTTACACAAACTACATATTACGTATTAGTATACTAGTACTAAACATATACAATTAACATTGACCATGGTAATTAACTAACAAGTTGATCTTAATGTTTAAGAATATGAATACCTGAATTAATTGGGCTTTCTGCTTTGACCTTGCCGCCTAAACACACTCCCATGGCTGAAACAATACTAATTCCCATAACTTTGTTGCCTGTAGATCACAACAACAAAGCAGAGAAGAAGGTCAACTCCAAAAGAAATGACTCATGATTTTGAATTGAAACTGAGAGAAGAAAAAAGAAAGAACGAATTAAAAAAAGGAAAGACGGAGGAAGGAAAATGACATGAAGAACCTGTAGTAATGAAGTTCAAGGAAGGATATAGACAAGAGAAAAAGCAAGGAGGATAGGTGAAAAAGGTTGTTGATATGTAGGGAACTAATATGGGTGAGTGTATTGTGGTGGCCCACAAAAGCAAGATCGATGAAGCACTAACACAGACACGAAATAGCACTAATGCGTGTACAAACATAAAACAATTTAAGAAAATAGAAGTGATTGAATTGAATGTAATTACGTATGTTAGTGTAGTATTATTGGTTTAGACATTAACATGTTCAAACACTTGACATGCCATTATTGCGAAAAGTGTCGCTATATATAGCAAGATAGAGTGTCATAAGAAGAGTATAACAGTAATAAAAAAGTTGAGCAACTTGACTAAAAGCTTAAGCTATAAAAGTTTGGATGGATTAGTAAAGACATATGGGAAAGATGATGAGAACGAAGGAAAGTGAGTATGGTGATTCATGCATGTAACATCACATTCATTGTATTGTAGTACATGTTATGGGAACAGAAGCATGGTGTAACTGTAATGGACCCCCTTTTTTTTTTGTTTGGAAAGGAAACATTTTTCTACAAACTCCTTATTATGGTTTGCAAAACTTTCTAGTCCACTGGATTTTCTTGTTGACATCCCTACATTTGTTTTTAGCTAGTTGCTCTCACTAGAGACAAGGGGACCAGTAGTAAATACTAAATAGGTTTTTCGTTCTCAAATCAATGGTCGAAATCTTGTAAATCGATCACCGAGATTTATTAATGTGTGAAAATGTGATAATTTTAATGTAGGGAATACGAGCCCCTCTTACAAGCCGGGACTAGGTTTGAGTGCAGTTACAAGTCGATGACTGCATTAAAGAAGCTTGTGACCATTTGATCGTTCAATAACATCCTTAAACAAAATACAAAATTTCTTTAAATTTGAACCGTCCAATTTTAATACGTTGATTTAAATGTGGTGACTGAATACAACAATGATTGCATCTAATTGGATATTTTTGGCCTTATCCACTAGACCACTAGTCTTTAACAAGATGACCATTTACGCAAGAGATGGTCAAGGTCCCCGTTTGTCTTATCCTAACGCCCAATATAATGTGCTTCATGAAAATTGATAACAATTATTATCTTCATTTCATGTCTATCTGTAATTTAGATAAAATTATACGCATCTGAATAACATGAACCTCGTGGCAATATAATATGCTTCAAGAAACTACACAACAAATACATTATAAAATAATTGAGTTAACTAGATAAATCAACAAAAGCAAGTTATTTGGCTGTTACAAACACCAAATAATCCAATTATTTCTCAAAGATTAGCTATAGTAAGATATACAATATTTTCAGTAACACAAATGTTTATGGCATGGAATCACCTCATGTGGGGGCATTGCTCGTTACAATGTATTTGCAATGAGCAATGTCATGTACAGAACACAGAAGCAGAACGTTGTGGATTTACTGTGACTGTTCTAACATGGGTAACATCATCAGCACTTCTTCTACGCAGACGATTCTGGTTGCTTCCATTTACATGATGAACCTGCAACTGCTCCAAATTTGTAACAACCTCGTCCATGTTTGGTCTCAACTTGGCTTCTATTGAAAGGCACCGTAAGGAAAGTATAGCAAGCTCATATGCATCTTCTATTTGATATTGGCCTTCAAGGCGGTTATCCAACACGCGCAAAATCTTACGCTTGTTGGATAGACACGGTTTAGCCCATTCCACCAAATTGTGTTGTCTTAGTGGTCTATTCTTGTCAACAATTCTCCTACCTGATAGTATTTCCAACAGGACAACTCCGAAACTATAGGCATCACTCTTAGAAGTGTAATTACCTTCATCAACAAAGTATTTTATTTTAGGCACAACCAAAACATACTACGAAATTGAATAAATGAGCAAAGTTATAACAGAAAAACATGAAATTTGATAATAATTCGGTCGTTAAATATTATAGACGTCAAAATTGGATAAAAAAGTCATTTTTCCATCTAGAATTTTTTGCAATTATTTGATTTTATCTAATGGTTATAGTACCGGTGGCTAGGTATTCTGGAGCTGCATATCCGTAGATTTGCCCGGTGGAGACACGGCTTCTATCACCAGTGGACCCATCCTTTACCAGCCCAAAATTAGAGAGTTTTGCATTATAATTCTGTCATCAAATCAGCGGAAATTTTCAAACATGTTACCTAAATAAACATAATTTATTCATGTGGCTGTACAAAAGGACACATACTGAATCTAGCAAGATATTTGAAGTCTTGAAATTTTGGTAAATCGATTTTGTTTCGGCACTGTGAAGGAATGCAAGGCCTTTGGCAGCACCAAGAGCGACCTTCATACGTAGGCTCCAAGAAAGAGGTTGAAAATATGAGCCTCCTGCGTTACAACATTATTATTGGTAATGTTAGGCATGCCTTCTCAAGAACAACAATGTGAAATGATGAACTTGGAAGAACTTACTCATGAACAAGTGATTCTCCAAGCTGCCACGTGGCATAAATTCATAGACCAAAAGGCTGTTTTCATCTTCAAGACAATAGCCAATCAATTTCACTAGATGAGGATGTGAAAGCTGGCCCAGATAATTGACTTCAACCTAAGATAGAAATGGCAAACACGATTAAATGCATCCCTCAAAACAAATCCCTCTTAATTAGCATGTGTTTGGATTTTAATGAAATCGTGGTTACCCCGCGAGGCTGACTAAAAGCTTCATTTTGTAGCTTCATGAGATTCATGTCAACTTACATTGGGACGTTAGATTTGCGGACCAATGTGGATCCAAACACAGACATAGTTTCCCAACCATTAGTAAAATTAGCTTAGTAAAGGAACACAGGTAAGTTTTAATTGGTAAAATATTCTCCAAAAGTACTAGTCATTAAACATGCAACATAGCAATGTTGTGAACCATAGAAATTAGCGGTTTGGTCAAGTTTTAGTACGCTAAATGTTACAGTGCCGCTTAGTTCTAAATAGCGTATTGCAGAATAATAGTAATTTGTTCATATTCAGCTATGCTATAGCGCCGCTATTTTGACAATATCGCAATAGTGACATTGTTTGCTGATTAATTATGAGTCGAACTTACCATCAACTCGTTGTGACTTATGACACCATCTTGATTAAGTCTTTTGACAGCAACAGCAATGCCCGTGCCAGGTTTGGCAGCAGAAGATGAATGTTCATCAATCCAACCCTTAAAAACTGATCCAAAATCGCCATCTCCTAACACAATTTCTACACGAAAATTTCTAGTTGCAGCCTGAAGTTCTGTCAAAGTAAAACTCTTCAAATTGGATGATTGCAAGATCTCCCCCTCACATGGGAGAGTCCGTGGCACCGAAGCCACTGATACCTCACTACTTGAGCTAATGAGATCACCAGAAAGCTTACAACATGGGATACTGTGATCTTCTGTATTGACTATAACACTCTTTGAACTTAACCCTGAAACCGAAATCATATGATCCAATAAAACAAAACATACATAAACCACATATTACATATTAGTATACTAGTACTACACATATGAATACCTGAATTATTTGGGCCTTCAGCTTTGACTTGGACACCTAAACAAACTCCCATGGCTGAAACAATACTAATTCCCATAGCTTTGTTGCCTATATCCAACAGAAATGAACCATGATTTCAAATGGAAACTGAGAAAGGAAAAAAGAAAGATGTTGGAAGAAAAGTGACATGAACCTGTTTGTGATGAAGTTCAATGAAGGATATAGAGAAGGAAAAAATAAACAAAGGAGGAGAGGTGATATAGGTTGTTGATATCTAACATGGGTGAGTGTACTTTGGTTTCCCTCAAATGCAAGATCTATGAAGCACCGCCATGAAACAAGGATAATAATATAAGAATAAGTAATGGAATAATCTTTAAAATTCACGTCGGATAAAAGATGGACCGAACATGTATATAGGAAACAAGAGTCTTAACTACCAAGTCGTTCATGTTTTAGCTACCAAATCGATATTGACTTATAGAATGCTCCGGAGGTATGCATTTCCCTAAAAATAATTCATTTATTGTGTAATTTGAACCGTTCAAGTGGTAAGCTTCCATTACTTGTCTGCAAGTTGAGCAAAACTGGACCTTTGTTCTTATCCATTGGCCTCCCAATTCTATAATCATCGATCTTATTTCAATATTTGCTAAATTATCTAATAATATACTACTAATTAACCTAGTAATATTTGTACAACTATTAATTTTGGAAATAACTTTTCAATACATTCATTATGTTCTTACTCTCTTTTCTTATTTTCCTGCCTATTGTTCTTATCCCAAAATAATAAAAAAGAAATGGTTGTTCTAAAAATCATCTCAACATTGTTGTACAAATATAGTTTCGCTTCAAATATTTGCTAAATTATCTAATAATATATTATGAACCTTGTGGTAATATAATATGCTTCACGAATACTGGTAACAATTATTATTTTGAATATTTGATGTCAATCTGGACTTTAGAGACACATTTGAATATGAATAACATACTTACGATAGCAATAAACCATCGGTCAAGAAAATTTATAACAAAATAGTTGTATAAGTGTATGTCGACGAAAAAGTCTTATGCTGGAGGCATAATGATTGATGACTTACTTGAACAGAGATTGTTGTGCTAAGTGTGAGAGTCAATGATTTGACAAAGGTCGACTATTTTTTTTGTCGAAAGTTTTATTGAAAAGATTGGTCAAGACAGACTCATTGATGTGGTGAGGGTCAATCATGGTACAAGTACAAGTGTATGTCAATAACAAGGGTTCCATTGAGGGGTGGCCATAATGAATTGATGACTCACATCGGAGGGGAAAATTATTGTGTTAAGTGTGAGGCGTGTAGAAGTTTCATATTAATTTAAAAAATTGAGTTTGACCGGTTTAAAAATGAAAAGAATTATAGTTTTTTTTTGAAGGAAATATAAAGAATTATAGTTAATATCTTAAGATTTTGAGTAAGATATATATCCAACTTCATTGTTTGGTTATTTTTGATGGAATATTGCTGATTTCAAGAACTCGTACGAAATTTTGACTGACACTTACACTTGTACATACCGATAATAATTTAAGAAAAAAAAGTACTTCGTCCGTCCCATAATACATGACACAGTTGACTCTATTACGCATGCCAATACATAATTTTGAACTTAAATATCTTGAATAATATATTAGAAAAAATTATGAAAATTTGATATTTTGAAAATATTCATCGAGACGAATCTAACGACATCTTATCTGATATTATTTATCTTTGTATATTAGTAAAAAAATATGGTCAAAATAAGTTAGGTCAAAATTACACATTTTCAAATGGGTCATCTATTATGGGAGAAAGTGAGTGATAGAATATAATCTCGTACGATGTCGATGTAGTCTTGGTTTCAAATGGCAACACGTTTCAATAGGTGACCCACCTTCCGCGTGAAAAGTGTCGCTACATATTGGTATGCCATGTTATGGGAATAGCAGCAATGTCATTGGAGTGACCCACCACGGCTCATGAATCTTGCTTCCATGACTTTTTCTACAAAATCCTATATAGTTTTGTAAAGTTTTCTCGTCCATAGGATTTAGTTGTAACTTGTAAGTAAGGCTCTAGCAGGTGGAAGCTTCCATGACTTGTCTCTAGGTCAATCATAATTTGACCTTTTTTTGGTCTTTAACATGATCCCGACTTACGGTCCTTTGCTAAATTATTAATATTATAAACTTCATGGCAATACAACTTGCTTCAAGAAAATTAACAAAAGATATCTATCATCTTTATTTAATGTCTATTTAGATTTTAGTTATAGGGATCCGATAAAGTTTTACGTTGGTTATCAAAGTCTAATGCAACCATGTTCATTTACTCTCATAACAAGCTAACATAGGCAGAATGTCAATTTAGATTTTCGTGTAAAAAACAAAAAAACAGGCAAGTTGGTCTTGCAATGCAAGTTCGCTCGGGTCACGAAAAACATCAAATCTCAGATAACACGTTGACAGAGGTATTTAGATATGACACACAAACGCGAGATTTAAGCTTGGGTCATTGTGGAATCTTAGCTGAATCTTTTACCAACATGTGTTTGCATACACATTTGAATAACAAAAATACAAGTGATCAATACCTCAATTTCCTTCAATGAAGTTCTAAATTTGGTTTTTTTTTAATAAAAGTGTTAAAAGAAACAACACTTTTTAAGTGGGTTCATTTCACTGGTACTAGTATACTTTTCTCACACACTTCGCCACTCAATTGTCCTCCTCAGCTTAGTCATGTTTTGATTGTTGATACTACAGGTATTACTAGTCCACGAGTGATGTGATAGAATAAGAGAGATAGAGAGAAAATGAGATGTTAAATGAGCGTAGAAAAATAAAATGTTTTTATCTATCATTGTTGTATATTGTATTAGGAAACATCATAACAAAACTGAGCTAGCAAGATAAATTAAACATACAAAGGCACTACCAATGCTGTATTTAGCTGTTACAATTTACAAATACCAAAATAATCCAACTATTCATAGACATAGGCACTCTCAACAAGCAGAATTTCCAAGTGAAGTTTAGTTCTCAAACATTAGCTATAGTAACTAGTAAGATATGTACACTCTATTGAGTAACACAAATGTTTATAGCATGGAATCACCTCATCTAGGGACATTCACTTTTGTTAATTTTCAAGGATAGTGTATTTGCAATGTCATGTACATAACATAGAAGAAGAACGTTGGGGAAAAGCTGATGCGGCTGTTCTAACATGGGTAACATCGTCAGCACTTCTTCTACGCAAACGATTCTGATTGCATCCATTTACGTGAGGAACCTGCAACTGCTCCAAATTTGTAACAACCTCACCCATGTTTGGTCTCAACTTGGCTTCTATGGAAAGGCACCTTAGGGAGAGTGTAGCAACCTTATAAACATCATCTAATTCATATTGGCCCTTAAGACGGCTATCCAACACGCGCAAAATCTTACGCTTGTTGGATAGATATGGCTTAGCCCATTCCACCAAATTTTGTTGTCTTGTTGGCCTGTTCTTGTCGACAACTCTCCTCCCCGATAATATTTCTAATAGCACAATTCCAAAACTATACACATCACTTTTAGCAGTGTGATTACCTTCATCAAC
>Ga0315915_1004521_pt1 | contig 17528 bp, 4 predicted proteins | sample MpolbnodulesMG_FD_207738 | JGI IMG/M metagenome (GOLD analysis project Ga0315915, IMG submission 207738) | Medicago polymorpha root nodule microbial communities from Los Angeles, California, United States - branched nodules | ecosystem: Host-associated > Plants > Roots > Nodule | place: USA...
TATTTATATTTATTTAAAAAAAATTTTATATATATATATATATATATATATATATATATATATATATATATATATATTCGAGTTAGTTCATGAACCAAACGAGTCGAACTATTTATAGTTCATGTTCAACTCATTGAGTTAACGAACTCAATTTTCAGCTCAAGTTCAGCTTGTTTTGTTCATGAACCAAGTTCAACGAGTTAATTGTAGAATCGAGTTTTGAACTATTTTCGAGTTGGATCGGTTCATTATAAAAGACACTCCTTAAGTGATGTGTTATTTCTCATCTTTGTGCGATGTGTTTTTCATTTCTCATCTTAGTGTGATGTTTATCTCTATCTCTATCTCTATCTCTATTATAAACATTTCCCTTCTTTTAAATCAAAAGTACACATGGCATCTTCATGTTTCTTATATCATTTAATGTTTTCTTATCATCCAATCAAAATTGATTATGACACATTTATTTTATATCAACCAATTAAAAAGGATGATGACTCATTTGTTTTTCATGAGCCAATCAAAATGGATCATGACTCATTTTCAAATTAATACATGGTTTTTTTCTCTATATATAGACAATTTGTTTTTCATCATATTCATCTTTCTCCCATAAAAAATGTATTGTGTATTTTTATTTTCATGGTAATAGATTATGGGTTGATTTTCTTTTTTTATTTGTACCTTAGTTTCCATTGGAGAACATATGGCTTCAAATTCTAAAAATCAAATTCTAAAAATTTATTCAATTTCTCATATAAATCCACTATATATTGTACATCTCCATGTATGTTGTTCAAATACGCAAGTTCATCATATGAAACTCAAGTTCTAACGAGTTATCACATAGATCTAATCATGTAACTTGAAGAAGGTTTACGTACCAAAATAAAAATTAAGAATGTTTATTTGATAAGTCTATTGTTGGTGTTTTTTCATTTAAACTTATTGTAACGACCAATATTATATTCTATTGTAGTTTTTTTTTTAGGTTTTTGTCATTCCTCTTTGCATATTTTTTTTTATGATTTTGTGATGTTTGTGCGTTTGATTCCAGTTTTCACTCATTTTTTGAAATTTTTTACTTTTTGTACTATTGTCTTTTATATATATAATTATTGAAAATTATATTTTTTTTATGGATTTCTTTATGAATTTTGGGTTTTTTAATACATTTTATTGTGTCATTCGATTTGTAGCTTAGTAATAGCATGCAAATGAAATTTTTATTTTTGCACGATTCACAAGGATTAATAATTATACTATTGAATATTATTTTGTTTATCAATCTCTAGATCAACACATGAACTTTTGTTTTATTTGCCAACAAAGGTATGTAAAATTTTATTTATGGGGCCAAGTTATCAACATAAATTACAATAAACTCTTATATATTTGGTAACATGATAAATGTGATTGATAACATATAATTAAAAACATTCATTGTCACTTATAAGTGTCTTTCTCCTCAATGTCTTACATTCGATTCTCTCTGATGTTAATTTAGATGAGTTAATTTAGCTTCTTAAAAAAATATATACATAAACAAAGTTAATTATAAAAAATCAATTGTCAATAATTTTTTTTAGGGAATCAATTCTCATTGATTATCGTTCTTATTACTATAATTTTAAACTCACACCTTACTTGACAAGTTGATCATTTGGTAAGACGATAAGTGTGATTGATAACATATAAAAATATTAATTGTCACTGATAACATATATAAAAGGTTAATTATAAAAAATCAATTCTCATTAATTGTTTTTTAAAGAATCAACTCTAATTGATTATTTTTGTTATTATATAGTAAGTTTTCCATACCATGTTTTGCCAATTTTCATGTGTGTTGCTATTCTATTTTATTACATCCGTTTTTCTCTTCCTTTTATATTCATTTGGGTGAATGATACTTATTTTTCTTTAAATGAATCTCTAAAAAATATCAATTTTAATCATCAAATAAATCTCTAAAAAAATGTTCTAAGATAGCTTTACCATAATTGTCACTTATTTTTTATATTAATAATAATAATAATAATAATAATAACTGAAAAATATTTTAAAAATATTTACTAAAGATTAAGGTCCACCTTTGGACAAGACCATATCTTGAACGACTAGAGGCTACTCAATATGCATAAATTATGAAAATATATACTAAGCAACTAAATAATAAATGTTCCGTAAATAGTTACTTAATAAATATTTACTCAATTGGAAGGAAGAAAGTCCAACCAAATTTGCACTAATCATGAAAGAATATATTAATAAATTTTTTCCTCCTAAGAATGTATGTCAAGTAATACAAAAATCTAAATATTATATTGAAAACTGGGTATTTAATTATTTAAAATTTCCTTCAAAATGATTATTTAAAAATTAAAATAATTTTATAGAATAAATCACGAAAACAGGTCAGATCTATTTCCATAGTCTCTCAATTTGAAATAAATATAGAATGAAAAAAATTAAAACTTAATAAGAATACATTAATCCAATTCAATTAGAGCCATCAAAATAGGTCAACTCATATGGGTCGTTCTGCCAACCCGAATAAAATGTAGGGTTTATCCTTAATATTTATCCCAAGTTATTTTATTTCTTTTTTCCCTGACCCTATATAACCCGATACACTTTAGGGATAGCTCTTATCAAATATGGGTAGCCCGATTAGACCGCGTAACTTAAAATGGTAAATAAATTATTAATATTTATGAAATGCTAAAGCCTTCTTTTTTTAGCCACTAATATATTTTATTTGATGGAGAAAATTACAAGGTAGATTAATGCATAGATGCTATAAAAGAAAGAAAAAAAATCATGATTTTTTAAAGCAGGAAAAGTTCATGCTTTTATGAATCGTAAAATTGAAAAGGTCATAAGTTGCAAGTTGGTAAACTTGAATGGGGTTGCGCTCCCCCAAGAGATTCATGTTTTTTTCTCTTTGTTTTATTTACATTGCATCAAATCAAAAATACATGTCGCATTTTCATATCTCTTTCAAATGCATTTTCACATTATTATTCAAATATGAATTTAAATTCATATAGAATAAAAAACGGTATAACTCAAGACAATTAGAATTAAAACATGAATTGTGAATATAAATGGATTTGATTTGATTTATTACTTAATGCCATCTAACTAGTACTTTGATTTTTACCGTTATCATTTATGATGTTGAATATGTTAGTTATTAGGAGCATATTCATTTTTTATTTGTAACCTAAAAAAATTATAATTGAATATTTTGTTTTTTTTTCACCAATTAATGTTACTACATAAAATTTTAGGACTACGCATATTTATGGACGTGGTTGTACTTTTATTATAAAATATTACGGTCCTTATTTATAAGAAGAAAAACCAAAAAAAACATCAAAATCAATGCAATCATTAATTAGTGCAACTTTTTTAATATTTTTACAAATATACCCTCATAAAAAATTGTGAAACATTAAACACACATACTAATATTAAAAGACAAACATTAAATAAGGGGTATAAAAGTCTTTTAAATATTAACGACACCTTAAAGTTGAGACATTTTCTTATAGATAGGACCAAAAAAAATTAGAAAATTTTATTATATATAGGACTGGAGGGAGTACTTTCATTTCAACATTCCTTACACCATTTCAATATTCATTCGTACAATTAAAAATTCTTTCTTAAATTTCATTTTTTTTTTGTATTCATCAATCTCAAATTCAAGCAAAATAACTAATGTTAATTGGTTATTTGAATGGTTATCGGTGCTCTAAATTGTTTTTTCTATTTCAATCGATTCACTTTATTTACAAGTCTCACATAATTTGTTTCTTAATTCTCTTCAACTTTTTCTTCCAATTTATTTCATTCTTCTTTAGTCTCTGATTATTTCATCTTTCTTTTCTTTTTCTCTTTTTAAATATTAAGTAAATAATTCATGCATATATGTTTTGTAAGTTTTAATAGCTTTCCTTAATAATTTAAACTCAAAAGAGCTATGAGTGCATTCGTTGGTCTATATTCTCTAATTCATTAATACTTATTAACGAGTGTTGTGATAAGAGAGATTGATAGAAAGAAAAAAAAATTAAATGACGTGTTGAGTGTTTGAAAATTATGGGTGTTAAGATATAAGTTTTGTTAAGTAATTTCCTTCTAAAAATTGATCTTTCTACTCAAATTTAAAATTATTAGTCTTCTTAAGTTTTACCTTACCTTAGCAATTATTAGTCTTCTTATGTTTTTATGGGAAAATATTAGTAGTTAGTATTTTGTTGAAAGTGGAGGAAAATGTTATTTTTTGAGGATCGAACTCGGAAGCTCTAACTTAGATCTCCTTCAATATCCCTTAGCTCACATTTCTGCTATTAATAGTTTCTACAACCAAAAATTGGTCATTCACAATAATTAAAGAGATAATTATTTCTTGACAATAATAAAAAAGAGATTCTCTAAAAAAAAAGATAATAATGCCATTGAAAATAATAAGTAAAAAAGGGGACAATTGTATCTTTGACAATAATTATAAAAAAAAAATAAAAATTGATCCCCTAACAAAGTATTTTTAAGCATAGCGAGATAGAGACTAAAGTTTTCGATTTATTTTTTTGCACTAAAATGTGCTTTTATTTTTCTTAGGAACTAAATCGTGTCTCAATTTTTATACGAAACTAAAATTTGTCTTAACTGAAAATTCAAGTGCGTCCTCCTTCAACATACGTTGCTAAATCAAGAGCACAATTTAAGGAAAATATATGTTGTTCCAACTAGACTCTAATCATTTGTGCTCATATATATTATTAAGACAATTTTAAGACCATTTATGAATACTCTGACATAGTGGAAGTAAACACTTAATCTTTGGATCATGTAGATCTTAACAGGTCTAGGTCAGAATCGGAAAACTATAGCAATTATCATTATCAATATTTTATTAAAACATATAATACCAATTTTTTTAAATGTATAAGACAAGTTAACTTTCCATTATTGTATTTATGGCAATAACAATGACAATAAAAATGATTTCAAATCGGGACTAGACTGTGTTTGACACAAGTGTCCATATAATACCAGTTAACTTTCCATTAGGTACCTCTTCTGCTTCCTCACAAAGTCAAATCGGGAAATGATACCATCGTTGAACCTTATGAGGGAGTCAACATTGGTGTGGATTGATCCATTGAACATAGATCAACCATATAAAGCAGAATGATACTAGACTGTGCTTAACACAAGTGTCCATACTAGATAATAAAGATAATTGCTGGTAATTTAAGGGTTTTTTTTTTGAAGAAGTCAGACATTTTTGGGTAATTAACTTAAAAAAAATTAGGCTCAATTAAAAAAATGTCAAAGCATTTAAAAGTGTCCAATAAACACGTTTTTTTTTTTACTCAACAAATCACATAAGAGTTTATCCATGATTAAATCCATCAAAGACAAAAAGTGAATGGATTTAAAATACTAAAGATTAATTAAAAAATATTGCATGAAAGCGAACGACATCCAAACCCTTAAATTTAATATAAAACTTAAACATCTACTCTTATACTGGTCATCTCATTTATATGTTTGTCAACATCTACTCTTGCATCCATTGTGGAATTTTAAATCAAAATTAACCCATTAACATATTTCCCTTAAGTGTGAGACTCGATGCATTTGTGATTCGGTGACATAGCCAAATAAGGCTAGACAAAGGAACAACATGGTAAAAAAGGTGAATTGATAGTAGTTTAATGGATGTAGGCTTATGTTCCTATATTTAATGAAAAGAGATCGAGAAAGGAAATTAGAAAAGAAAGAATATGAAAAAAGAAATTTGAATATGAGAGAAATGATAAAGAAAACAAAAGTTTGTATTTTGTTTGTGGAAGTATTCGGAATAGAGTGAGTTATTAGTAATTTTATTGGTTAGTTGAAGGAGTTTGAGATTTATGAGTAGTATTTTACCAAAAAAAATAGACTCAATTAAAAAATGTCACATCATTTTAAAATGTCACTTTGTCAACTCAACATAACACATTAGTATTTTTTCATTGTCTGATTCCACCAACGACTAAAAGTGAAGGTACAACAACAACCAAGCCTTATCCCACTAAGTGGGGTTGGCTATAGAGATTCAGTTGTTTTTTTTTAATGTTTGATGTAGATGCTAACACAACCCTCTTCTTTTATCTTGGATTGGGACCAAGACTACCATAAACAAGATTAAAGATCAAAAGTGGAGGTATTTGAAAGAACATAGGTTGGATAAAAGCAATTACATGAAAGCGAACGACATCCAAAAACTTATATTTAATATAAAAAAAATTAAGCAAATGACATCAAAAAACTAAGACAACAATTTATCAAAATGTTTGGAGTTTTGAAGGAGCCTATAATGACTTCGATCATCACATTTGGTTAAGAGAAACCCTATAAGTGATTTCGACACCACACATTCATCCAAAAACTTAAGACATTAGGTATATTTGTCATTTAACTTATATGTTGCTCAATATATACTCTTGCCTCCAATGTAGAAGTTTTACTCAAAAATGACACATTAACATCTCTCCCTTAAGTGTGAGATTCTTTGTGTCTATAATATGGTGAGATATCAAAATAAGATCAGAGGAACAACTTGGTAAAAAAATGTGAGTTGGTGGCTATTTCATATCTTTGTCCCTTTCTTTAATGAGAAGATAGAAAGTAAATTAGAAAAAGAAAGAAGATAAAAAAGGAATTTGAACATGAGAGAAATGATAACAAGAAAAACTAAGGACAATGTGTTTTATCCATGATAGTATAATTAATAAAATGAGTTGCTGATAATTTTAAGAATCTGTTGAAGGAGATGGAAATTACTAGATAATCATGCTACCAAAATAATAGACTCAATAAAAAAAATGCAACAACAAATTAAAATGTCTTATACGCATGTATTTTGTCAACTCAGAGCAACATGTCTACATTTTTCCATTGTCAGATCATACGAAATACTAAAAGTGAATAACAAATATGCATTAAAGTTAGTGAGATCCAAAAGCTAAAATTTAAGATAAAGAATTACAAACGACACCCAAAAACCCCAAAAACTAATCAAACAAATCATTATAATGTTGCGACTTCTATGGGAACCTACGTTGAGTTGTATCATCATATTATTCCAAAAGCAATAACACAAGTGAGATCAACATCACATATTCACCCAAAGTCGTAAAGCATTAGGCATATGGATAATCTCCCTCATAGGTTGCTTAACATCCACTGTTGCATCCAATGTCGACTTTTAACTCACACTTGACACATTAACATCTTCATTAAGTATGAGACTTTCCGTGTCTGTGATCCACCACCAAGACGCACTCCCTCTCCCCCCATAATTCTGAATCGGGATATGATAACACCATTGGGCATTCTAGGAGATTCAACATTGATGTCAATCGACACATTGTAGAAAGAGAAACCACACAGGTGAGAATGATGTCACATTTTTATCGAAAGATTGAAGACTTAAATATGAGTTTTATTCATTTATTTGTTTTATCAACCTCTACTTTTTTATTCAATATTGAACTTTAATTGACACTTGATACGTCATAGTATTTTCTCCCTAAAATATGATGAAATTCTAGCCCGTGCTTTGCACGGGTGTCCATACTAGTTTGATTAAAAGTAAAAGATTGACTTTGATTAATTGCAAATTCAATCAATGATTTTAATGTAGTCAACGTTGCAAATCTAGAGTCGTGAGTAGTCCAGAGACTTAAATATAATCATATTTGTAGACATATATGTACTCTCCCGTTTTATACTATTACATAGATGTTGTAAACTTGTTCACCAATTTATTCTTTTTGTTTTTAACGATTTAAAATTTGTATTGCATCAATGTACTATTAATTTAAATGTTTGAATTTCGTTTATTTTTGTAAAAAAAATCCTAATAATTGTTTTCAATACTTTTTTTGTGGGTTGACCCGGTAAGTCTGCGCCCGTACAGGTATATATATTGCTTTCACTGAATAATTATTTTGAGCTTATGTAAATAAATAAACTTTTATATTAATTTATAAGCTATCACTAACAAAAATTGTATCTTCATAAACGGTTTTTTATAAACTACCTTAAAAACTTATAAATAATACATAAAAATTTATTTATTTGCATAAACTATTTTATATAAGCTTTAAAACAAGTTAATCCAAACGGGTTAATCTACCTTAAAAAATGAAAGTGTAATAATTCATAAAGTGACTCCAGAAGTTAAAGCGAGTGAGCAAACGAATTCAAGTATTGACAAAAACAAACAACATGTCATCAAGCACGCAAGTGGTTGTTCTAGACAACGGCGGAGGTCTAATAAAAGCCGGTTTCGGCGGCGAACGCGACCCATCAACCATACTCCCCAACTGTCTCTACAAACCCCTCACCTCCAAAAAATGGCTACACCCAAACCCTATCAACACCCCTTCCTCCTCCTCCTCCGAACAAGACCTCACCTCCGCCTCCGTCCGCCGCCCCATCGACCGCGGCTACCTAATCAACCCCGACCTCCAACGCGATATCTGGTCCCACCTCTTCACCTCTATCCTCCGCATCAACCCTTCTCAATCCTCTCTCCTTCTCACTCAACCCCTCTTCACTCTCCCTTCCATTCAACACTCCCTCCACCAACTCGTCTTCGAAGATTTCAACTTCTCCTCTCTCTACGTTGCTGATTCACCTTCCCTTGTTCATCTCTACGAAACCAGCCAACGTCCCAATGGCCTTCTCTCTAAAGCCCAATGTAGTCTCGTTGTTGATTCTGGTTTTTCCTTTACACACGCTTCGCCTGTCTTTCAGAACTTTACTCTTAACTACGCTGTTAAGCGTATCGATTTAGGTGGTAAAGCCTTGACCAATTACCTCAAGGAACTTATTTCCTTTCGTTCTGTTAATGTCATGGATGAAACTTTTATTATTGATGATGTTAAGGAGAATCTCTGCTTTGTTTCTGTTGACGTCGACAAACATCTTAACATTGCTAGAAAGAGTGGGAGAGACAATGTTTTCAAGTGTACGTATGTTCTTCCTGATGGTGTCACGCACACAAAAGGGTTTGTTAAATATCCCGAACAAGCAAGCAGGTATCTTGCTGAAGGTAAGGGAATGAAGGATGATATCGATGATCACCAGGAGATTTCTAAACAACAACCTCAGGACAACAGACAGAAAGTTGATTTGACAAAAAATGTATTTGTTTTGTTGGAATTTTGTTTTTTTAAGTTCGCATTCAAGTGTAATGATTTTATTAACTTTTTCTTGCTTTGTGTTCTCTAGGAATTTGATTTGACGAATGAACGGTTTCTTGTCCCCGAGATGATCTTCCGTCCAGCTGATTTGGGTATGTCTTTGTTAGTAGTTTCATTCTAGTGCTGTTTTCAAATTAGATTAGATGCACAACATGATTTCAATAAGGTTTTGTCATTTTATGATTCTTGAAATTGTGAAATGTTGTATTTGAATGGGGAAGATATGTCGCGGTTGTCATGTGTATATGTAAAGTGTCTATAAAACCTTAATATTGTAGTTGCAATCACAATTGTAGAATGTTGTAATACAGAACATTGGATTTTAGTTAAATATTTGGTTGATGAGTTTCTTAAGTGGATGCAAATGAGGATCTTAGTCTAATTTTATTATCCACCCCTTCGTGTTAGGTTTTTCTTATGTTCTCGGCAAAATGCTGAACAAAATGATTTGCAGGAATGAACCAGGCTGGTCTACCAGAATGCATTGTACGAGCAGTTAATGCCTGTCATCCGCATCTTCATCCTGTACTCTATGAAAGGTAACTTTGGTTTGATTTCCACCCATTTGATTTCATGACCCTGTTTGTGAATTGTTGCCTTTTCTTACTTCTCACCCTCGTCTTTTGACGTTGTGTTTACTTTTTTTGGCAGCATTATTTTAACTGGTGGAAGCACCTTGTTTCCTCACTTTGCGGAGAGATTGTAAGTTTTTTGTTTCGGCTACAACAATTTGTACCATGCTACCATAATTTTTTTGGTTAGGTGGGCATGGTTTGTTTATTTTCTTGATACCAGACCAAATATTTGTACCAATTTTTATGGATAAACATTTAAATTTGAACCTTTTTATCTTGTTGTGAAACTGATTTGGTTTATGGTGAACTGATTTTAAACTTGTTTTAGTATAGAATCAGTTTCACAACTTATTTTAATCCTCACACAATGATGTTAAGTTTTCCAAGGTAATCAAGCCTCACCTCAAGAGAGGCTATCACCACCTTCCACTTCCGACGTGGCACTTCATAGTACTCCTCCTCCCTATTAAATTTCAGCTTCCCCTCTGTCAACACCACCGGTATCCACACTGTGAAAGCTCACCGGTCCCAAGTCCAGGTTTCCATCACCTCTCTAGGAAACCTTGTTCAGAGAATGATCTGAAATCAGTAGCAAGCTCCCAAAACCATAAGCAATATTGCAGATCTTTGCTCTACTGTGATATGCTGGATACACATCGTTACAAAATTGAGCCTTGAAACTAGCAAAGGGAAAACCAGAAAAATAACTAGCCGAGAAATTAATAATGGAATTAATTTTTCTTTTACATGGATATTTTTGGGAACCAAACATGAAATAGGGGAGGGAAATGAGATGTACCAGTTTCGGAACTTGGGCGAGGCTGGTGGAATGTAGTCCGTGATTTGAGAAATAACATTTCTAGATCACAATTTTTGGATTTGGAATTTGAGAGTAAAAGTGTTTGACTATTTACGAAATCCAAATCAGAATAATAAACGGATTTGATTTATCTGTTTGGTGAAATGTTTGGTTATTTTAACTGTGATTTACTTCAGTTTCAAATTTGGTTTGTTTGGCAATATTGCCTTTTCTGGAGACCCCTATTTTTTGCCACTTTGGTGTCCTATCTTTTATGTGTACTTCATAGCGTGATTTACAAGTTTAACTAATTGATTATGAAATTTTGTAGAGAGAAGGAGCTTCGGCCTCTAGTTCCTGATGACTATCGTGTGAAGATAGCTACACAAGAAGAGTAAACATCTTTCCTAGGCTATTTAGTTTCTTGTACGTTCGTAATTTCTATATGAATTAACGGTTCTTCTATAGTCCCCTGCTAGGTGTTTGGCGTGGAGGATCTCTCCTGGCATCGAGTCCAGACTTTGATGCGATGTGTGTGACCAAGGCTGAGTATGAGGAGCTTGGTTCTGCTAGATGTCGCAAGAGATTTTTTCAATGACAATTCATGCCACGAATGTGACCATGTAAATCTTGTATGTAAGCTAACATGTACTAACTACTGTCTAGTTAGTGAGATTTGTTCGTAAAGGTGTCATTTATCATTCTCTCACATTTTCTAATTCCTACAGCTAACTCACACAAACGGTGCTTAGGAGAGAAGGTAGTGAGTTGCCAATGCAACAAGTGTGCAAATGGAGTCGTACTAGATTCTTGGGACAAAGGTGTGAAGTTTGGATGACATACAATTTTGGAGCATGATGTTTCACAGACTGGTATTTGAATCTGTGTCTATGGATGGTAACTTCCCTTCTGTCTGGGCCGCAAGTATGGAGTGCTTTTGAAGTGCCAACTAATATGGTGTTGGATGAATTTTATGTGTGATAATATGCAATATGTAAAATTCAGAAGTTAGCCTTAAAAGTATTTCATCGCAAGCTTTTAAAAGTGTGTAATTCAATGAATTTGTGGGTATGTTGTTGCAAGTAGAATTCTGTTCTTGTTTTCCCCTGTCAATTTGATCAAATGGTTGGAATTTGATTCCTTTAATCTACTATTAAAGTTTAATGATCAATTATGATAATCTGTTTGGCCGTTTCATAAAAAAAAAAACTAGTTTTGAGTTAAAACTAGTGAATACAAAAGCTTAAGATAGTGACTTACAAAAGCTTTAAAAGCTGGCTATATCCTAGGAATAGGATCAAACTTCCTGGTCCAAGAGATCAAATCAAACAATTAGAATGTAGGACAAAAGAGCAGCACAAACTTGGAAGTCTATCAATAAGAATACGAAAAACCAAAAAAAAAGAAAAAGAAATAGAAATAAATAAGCAATGCATTATCATTAAAAGTATAAATAAATATGCAAGAGATTGTATTATGAAGAAGTGAATAAAAAAAACAATTCGAACCTGACATTTTTTACGGCAAGAAGACAATTTGATCCGTATTGTGAAGAGTAGTGTATTTTATTAACATAGACAATTATGGAGGATGCAGTAAAGACTAGGGCACTTGATAATAAATATAAAAAAAACTTTATTTTAAAATGATGCATTTAACACTTCTAAATTTTTTAAAAGTTGAACTTTTTTTTTTTTACCTTCAATTTGTCACTTATTTCCATTTTAACTTTTTAACAAGTGCTTCTCTCAAAAAAAAAAAAAACTTTTTAACAAATGCTATTATGGTTAAGTACGATTAGCATGACCTAAGTATTAAACCTCCAATTCAACATGCTTTACAATTTCCATTACTGGACTCGAGGCTGCAAATAATATTGTTGCGATATGAAGAAGTCACTATCAATACCTGCTATAAACGGACAAATCGTGAGGACGTGAAGAAAATGAAAAATAAAAAAATAGTAGATAGTTTTTGTTTTTGTTTTTGACAGAAAAAAATAGTAGATAGTTGATAAGCTATCTTATAGCTGCTAGCGGGTACGATAACCAATTGAATTTGTAGTGTTTGGCAATAAAATTAATGGTTGAAGTAAGTACGAAAAGACACTCCTAAAAAAGTATGAAAAGAAAAAAAAAATATGCAATCAAATATTGTACTATTGAAGCATATAAAACGCACCCGAAGGTTCATTTTTTAGGCCTAGAAGATTCCAGTCACATCCTCCGCATAAAAAAAACTAGAATGGAAATTTGATTCCAAAGCAAGATAACAATAATATACGTCACCATAAAATATTAACATTTGACAATCAATCAGGAAATGGTGATAATATTATCACATTGAGCAGTGCCACTATCAAATTGGTAAATCAATATCTGAATAATTATTGATTATCATATAGTTAAAGGGTGAAGATCCTCTCCATTTCCTAAATAAATGGAGATTGTCAACTACTATAGTTTTGAAGTAAATATATATGTGCATTTATATCATATATTTACTTCAAAACTATAGTAATTGACAATCTCCATTTATTTAGGAAATGGAGAGGATCTTTTCACCCTTTAGCAAATTCTAAAGAACAAATATTGATGAAGGTAAATTCAGTGTTGTGAACTATTTAAGGTAAATGGCTTTAAGTTTGCTCAGGTTTGAAATTAAATAACTAAAGGAAAAAAATTAAATCTTCGAAAATTAATTGTTCTGTTCCTACAAGTTGCAAATGGCATCCTCATGAATTGACTACAGAATATAATTGCAACAGAAATATATTTTTGTTCATGTAAGAAACTCATGTAGATTAGAAAAGCATATCTGATAGGTTTAGACACAACTGAAATTTCACATATCAATACCCTATAATAACTAAAAATTGAAAAACAATACCCTAGATCAAAAGTAGATAGGAAAAAATGCTGCAAAGATTGAATACAATGTAGACCGAGATGGTGTAAATGAGATATTGAGATTCCAAGAGCAAACGGTAAAGAAAGATTCTAAGAACAAAGATTTTGGCGCGAGTCAGTGATTCTAAATGAGGGAAATTGAGTTTTTGTGATCGAAATTCTAAGCAAGAGATTTATAGAACGAGAGGAAATTTCTAAGTTTAGATTAGAATAGAGATCAAGTGTTTCAGAATTCTGATGAGAGTAAAGAGCGAGTGTTACGATTGTGAATGAACGTGAGCGAGAGCAAGTGATTTTGATTTTAAATTTGTGAGTGTTATTTTCAATGAAAAGAGGAGTGATTCTGAATTAAGCATTATACTTGGTAATTTGTTAAAAAAAAAAGAAGGAAATTACACTCCCCTTTTCCTAAGAGAAGCTTGAATTACACTCCCCTCCCCCCTCTTATGTTAATATATACACTCCCCTCCTTTGAAAAGTAAAATTTATACTCCCCTCCCTTATAAGATGTTTGAATTACAACCTCTCCCTTAATAATTAAATATGCACTACACATTAATCTATTTTAACATAAATAAATATTTGTATGATATATACTAATTTTGAACTACCATTTAAGAAAAATAAATTCATTCTTTTATAATTTAAATGTCAATGATAATTAAATTTAAATATTTTGCTATTGATTTTATAATTTGGAGTATAAAGTTAACTTTTAAATAATCATGCTTTATTGTCTTTAATCTTTTTTCACATATTTTAATTTTATTTTGGTTTGTTTCATATTTTATTATAGGGTTTAAAACTACACGTTAATGAAATTGTGAATAAAAAGTAGCGAAAAATACGTATTCAAATTTTGATTATATTAAAATAGACCTGCGATACTATTTTTTTTTCGAAGTTTGTTAGACTTTTTTTTTTTGCTAGATTATTAGAAATAAAAAAAAATTGAGGGAGTAAAGTGTAGATTTTAATATAAGAGGGGAGGAGAATGTAATTCAAGCTTCTCTTAGGGGAGGGGAGTGAAAAAATTTCTAATATGTTTTAAATAAGAGGGGAGGGGAGTGTTTATTTTAACATAAGAGGGGATAAGAGTGTAATTCAAGCATCTTTGAAGTGAAGTGAGTGTAATTTACTCAAAAAAAAACACAATAGATAGTCAAACATTGATTTGGTAACTTCAGATCACCCACCAACATGATATGACCGCAACCAAAAGTGTTAGAATAGAACTAGTTGCTAGTGATTGGTTGTATGCATGCCTCGAAAAAAATGACAAAAAAACACAACCAAGTTTTCAAAAGGGGAAAAAAGTATAGATCGATTCAAAATATTAATTTTGGTTTGATTCGGTTCAGTTCTCCCAAACCACAAACAGTTTGGTGCAATTTTTGTGAACCATTATGATGGTTCATTTTGGTTTTCTTCAAAAAGTCGAACCATGTTCCCCCCAACCCTCAGCGACAGTTAACTATTGTTGCGCTCTAATATGCAGACAGTAGCATTTGTAATGTTAACCAAGACACATATTGGTTTGTCTCAACACCTATAAATAACATAAGCACAATTCCAAAAGCAGTACAACCAATTCACCAACAACAATCGATCATAAGCAACACCATTACATAATCAGGAAAGTCCTGATCGGCCTCAAGTACCCGGAACGACCCAAAACATGGGGTTCTGCACTGTGCAGCTCACCACAGCGAGCTAGAGCTCGCCCAACGAATTGCATGCATGAACATATGACTCAATAATGCATACGTTCACACCATAAATCACCAACATTAACATCTTCATTTTTCATACATGCGATCACTGTCAATTTCACCGTCATTTTGCATGTGAATTCACCATCAATATATATATATATATATATATATATATATATATATATATATTACCATTATTATAATCAATGTCATGTTCATCATCAACAACAATCACCATTCAAAAATATCACCTTAAGGATATCACATCATCACAAATTCACATTTAACATAAAAGCGGACCATTAGTCACATCATGGCAATCAACACCTTAAGCACCCAACCAACAATGATTCATTCTTATTTAATCATATCATCATGAATACAAAGCCAATTACGAGTTATCTCATGTTAAAACCTTAATTTGACAAAGTTTGTCTATTTCCATAATATTCATCTTTTTCTAAGCAATTCACCAAAGTCTGAGCATTCAAGACCAAACACCTCAACAAAGTATATACACATATCACATATCACATATAATTGCAGTAGCATATTCACATTCAATTTACAAGCCAATTCCGATTAATTACAAAATTTCACTAAGTTCGTCTTATTTTACCATTTTTCAAAAGGATTCCAATTTTCAAAGCAAAACCAAGTTGAAGTTCATGAATACCATACAAAACCATTTTATAAATCATAGTTACATTAAAAAACCTTAACCCTACCCTTTCCCCTTAAGAAAACGAGTTTCGGAAAATTATGCGTTCTTGAGCATTTTTCAAAAAGTTTGATTCGGTTCACAAAACCAAGTTCAATCCAATTCATTTGATGTTTTCAAAGGTTTAGAAAGTATAACAACAGTTAAATGCATCAAAAGAATCATTTCGGAAAGTCCGGATCAGCCCCAAGTACCCGGAACGACCTAAAACATGGGGTTCTGCACTGTGCAGCTTGCTGCGAGCTAGAGCTCGCCCAACGAGTTGCATCAGGACAGAAGCCCTATTCTTGGGTTTTCCCCTCGGGAAACCCTCCAATTTTCACATCAAAATCCCATTTTTGATCCCCTTGTGTAACACCCCGTTTTCCCAACAATGTAAATAATACATATAATCAGAGCATTCAACATTGAACGGAATGTCGCACTACATTAAAATATAAATAGAGAAAAATTACTATTTATTAAAACAACTTTCTCAAAATTCAATTACATCGCAGCGGAAAATTAATTCATTATTCAACAACATTGGCACTACGGCCTCAACGTAAACAACTTTAATGAAATTCTAATTCAAATAGTTTCAACAACATAGTTCATGAATAATACATAACAAATGGAAAACAATGCACATATCTCCATCCCATTACGTATCAGAGCGACCATAAGACGATGCATGAGAGAGTCAACTCACAACAGCAGTTAATCCTGGTTATCTGCACGTTACCCACGTAGAGGCAACATTCAAACTGAAGGGGTGAGATTCACATTCAATAATAATAGCTATACAATTCATCAACGTAATTTAACAACATAAACAACAACAACTAAACAACAATAATACTTCACATAATTCTTCAATTATTTCTGCTTGACATTAAAACAACGACAACAACTCAACAACTCGACGATGACAACGACTACGCGACAATGCAATGACACAACAACAACTTGACTATGCGGTATGCATGTGGTACCAATAAACGTGTTAGAGCATAGGCTCTCAAATCAACGTGGTATAAATGATTAAACATTCAACAGGGCATAAGCCCCCAACTTTATATGAGTATGCATGGACTCAACAACATATTCAACAACAACGTAAAACTTCAACGACATTGACGACGACAACGACAATGACAACAACAACAACTTGCGTAAATAATAAGGCGTTAACACGACTTAATGCAACAACGACAACAATTTTAACGTAATCATCACTTAGCAACATATTCAACAACAATATATAAATATATCCACATAAGGTTATATGTATAAATCATCCATCAACGATATTTTCACAATTAAAAACATTATTCTTTGCAAATAAACAATGATTTCATTCACACACTTATAATTACAAAACTCAAGCATTCATACCTTAATTAAACTCCTAATACTCAAGTTTTGAAGTATAGAAGCAAACCATAAGTTTTGGGATGAATTGGAGATAGTTATGCTAAGTTTCCTTAAAATTTCTCCAAGACCTACTTGGAGTGTTTTCATCATAACTCAAAATTCACAAAACATTTTAAAG
>Ga0315915_1004522_pt1 | contig 17527 bp, 14 predicted proteins | sample MpolbnodulesMG_FD_207738 | JGI IMG/M metagenome (GOLD analysis project Ga0315915, IMG submission 207738) | Medicago polymorpha root nodule microbial communities from Los Angeles, California, United States - branched nodules | ecosystem: Host-associated > Plants > Roots > Nodule | place: USA...
TATATATATATATATATTTTATTTTTACACGATATGCACACACTATCACAAGCATTAATATTTATTTATCTCCAGAATGTTTTGGTCCTAATTTATCACAACCATATTAATCCAGAGTTCTCTGGTCCTAGTTTAATCTTTACTTTATTATACACACTATCACACTCATATTAATATTTATTAATCTCCAGAATATTCTGATCCTAATTAATCACAACCAAATTAATCCAGAGTTCTCTGGTCCTTAATTAACCATAATATTATTTTATCATTCAGTTTAAATAATTAATCTTATAACTGTTATCCAGAACATTCTGGTCCTAATATAACTTTTTAATATTTATATTCTTCCAGAGTTCTCTGGTCCTTGGTAATTATTAATATTGTTTTATTATTTCAATCTCTTTATTAATTATATAATTATTATCCAGAACATTATAGTCCTTGATAAAACAATTGTTTAAATATCTAAATATTTTATAATCTTCTTTTATCTAACATATACCAAGAATTAACACCCGCACCCAATTCAAACCCCCCTTTCTTGTGACTATTTCTTCCACTTCAGTAACACCCGCACCCACCATTCGCAGCAACAACGGACAACAAGTGCATGACCATTTCTAGCCTAGAAGCCCTGTTACGAAGCATGTCTATGATCTTGGAGGAGCAATACAACGCTGAGCGTGCCAAACCACCGAAACACACAAGTGGTACGATCAACACACGACATCGACCCACCACCGCGACGGAGCCAACACACGGCATCGTTAAAAAAAGAAATGAGGAAATTAAAATAGACAAAATTATAGCCCTCAATTTGAATGAAGAGTTTATTTTTCTTCATGATTCAAAATCTCATAATATCGAAGAACTAAAAAAATGAATTGCGAAGAATTTTGGAGAGTTTATATAAATTCTTCAAATTTTTATGATGTTGTTGGACCGCTGATCAAATCAGGACCGTATAATGAAGGTCAAGTCATGTGTCTTTTTTTTTTTTTTTTTAATATTTATCAATAACAAATATTTATCCTTTGTTTTTGATATATTAATTTATCGATGACAAATGTTGTCCTGTGTTTTTTGTTATATTCATCAATGATAAATATTTGTCATGTACTTTTTATGTATCAATGACAAATTTATGTCCTGAGTTTTATATACCCATCAGTGAGAGATATTTGTTGTGTTTTTTTATGTATCAATGACAAATATTTATCTCATACGTTTTTATATTAATCAATGACAAGCCTTTGTCCAATTTTTTATTTATTTATTAGTGATTAATATTTGTCCATTTTTTATTAGAATTATCGGTGATCAATATTTGTCTCATACTTTATATGTGACAAACATTTGTCTAGGGAATAATTTGTAAGAAATCCGTTTACAAAATAGATAATCATAAATAAAATCCATAAGGGACAAACATTTGTTTCATGTATAATTTGTGTTACACATTCGTTTTTCAACTAATATTCATGGGAAAAATGTTATTTCTCTAAAAAAAATAGCATCAAGAATTTTCAAGACACAACTGATAAGTTTTAATTACATGATTTATTTGTTCACTTTCTATTTTTCAGTCATACCTCCTTAAATTGTGGTAAATAATGGATTGTGATTGACTGCTCTTTATTCTTGATGTTATTTTTCTAGAGATATTACATTGCTGATATTCATGAGAGTCAATCGCTTATCTAATTGACCAACAACAAGCATATATGTTTTATTTAAACATTCATATATAAAATTTACTATATGTGAGAATGTTTAAAAGACACGAGACTAATAACATGCACATTTCTATTTTAAATAATTGACCCACTAGTCCTAACTAATTGATCGGTGATAAGATATTTTCTTATATTCTAGTTCTAAAAAAAAAAAAAATTATATTGAGATGTATTACAAATTGCTCCAAAACAGTCAGTCTCTTTGGTCATTATTATAAGCAAAACTTTACTTTTTAGATACACTGAATAATTAAGAGAAATGATAGATAAACACAGATTTTTTTACACAAAAATGACACCAATGGCATTTTCTCTACCCTCTCACCTCATCGTTCTTCTTCTTCTTCTTCTTCTCTGTCACATACACTTACAGCAAACCAATATCACCAGAGAAGGAAGCATGGTGATTGTCGTGGGATCCAAGAAGAAATATGATGTATGGTGGTTGAGATTCGAGTGGAAGAAGCACAGTGGTGGTTGTGTGTGAGTTTGTCGGAGAAGAAGGATAAGGTGGTGGTGGTGAGGTCGACGTCGCTAACCGTTGACGGCGACGATGGGAGAGATAAGTTGCAGGGAAGAGAGAAGGAAAAAAATAAATAAATTTTAGTATTTTTGAACAATGTTATATAGTGGTGTCTGTATTGTGTTTCTATTTTTGTGTCCAGTTATCATATCTCAATAATTAATGTATCTAAAAAAATGAAGTTTTGCTTATCATAGTGATCGGAGGGAGTACGTTACAATGTCAACTAAAACCTCTCAAAAAAAATAAAAAGTCGATAGAATCTCAGCCTTGAAAAATCCTAGAAAAAGATTGTTCTCTTGATTTTCTTGGATCCAAGAATCTAAAGAAATTCATAAACCCTCTTTTCAATCCTTCAAAAGAAAAAAAACCCTCTTTTCAAGAAAACGTTGAATATAAAACCCTAACAGAAACCCTTCTCTCTCACTCTTTATCCCTCTCACTCACTCTTCATTGCTCTTCACGTCAAAGTTCATACATCACCATGAGATCCCCTATGCAAGGTTTTACAACTCGAGAGTTTACCTCAACTCGTTTTGCTTAGGTCAACTCGACTCGAGAACTAGTACGAGTTTACCTAAAATTAAAATTATGCAGAATTTATTATATGCATGACATATATAAGCTAATATAATATTGTAAATAGGTCAATAAAACGTTATACTCAAACTACCATAATAAAACTTAATTACACAAGCAAATTATACCAAACTACCATAATAAAACGTTATACTCAACTTAGCATCAAAATACAAAAATTAACGCACGAAATCATAAGTTTCATAAGTCTCTAAGTTTAAGTCATCCATAAAACCATAAAAAAAAAAAAAACAAGTTTCACAAGTTTCTAAAGTTGTTAATAAAACTATCTAAAAAATAAACTAGTTAATTTCTTAAAAAGGTCAACAAACACCACCACCGCAATCTTAACCGGCGTCGAAATCTGAATTTCCACCATCAGAATCGCAACCCTAAATGGTATGTGCTCCCCTGTTCATGGTTTGAGAACTTAGAGAAGAAAGAAAAAGAAATGTTTCATCTAAAGAATAACGTGTTACTGCAAAATAACTATTCAGTAAACGTTTCAGTCTTTGGGCTTGTAGAAAAGGAATTGGGTTTTGAAAGAAATGACCCCATAAAAAGGATCGATTTTTTTTTGTTAGATGTAAACTCGTAAGGCTCGGGGGAATTGGGTTTTGAAAGAAATGGCCCCATAAAAAGGATCGATTTTTTTTTGTTAGATGTAAACTCGTAAAGCTCGGTAAACTCGGTCGAGTTTACACAAATTTACCGAGTGTTAACTCGGTTAAACTCGTCAAACCTTCCGATTTTAGTAGAAACCGAGTTTTACCTCTGAGTTAACACTCGATTTGCGGAACATTGCCCCTATGTTTGGTGGTTTTTCTTCTTCGTTTACAAACATCGGTTCATCATCATCATCATGGTTCCAGGCATATGCTTCCTTCTCCACTTTTATGATGATATTAAGAACTGTATTAAACGATTTCATACCCTTAAAACTTCAAACTTTCGTCACCTCAAAGTTACAAGCTTTCTTCTCAAATTACCAACCCAAAAATCAAGTCTCACTTCAAATCGATCCCCTTTGGGATGGAAGTACCAATAACCTCTTTTATGCAGCCAAAGAGTATCTCCCTACTAGAATATCCAAAACTTGCACATCCCTCAAAATTGGAAAAATATCCAATCATAACAACGTACTTGTAGCTTTTGATGGAAAGCAACCAGTGGTGGATGAATTTGAAGGCATCAAGATTAAATGGATGCTTACTGAAAAAACCAACAATGGTCTTTCTGAAAATCCCAATATGCAAGATGATCTATATCAGTTTAGTTTTAAGTCTAAGCCAAAACAAAGCGGGGAGAATGGGTTTGTATTATGTTTTGATGAGAAGCATAGAGATAAAGTAATGGAGAAGTATATTCCACATGTTTTAAGCACTTATGAAGCTATGCAAGCAGATAATAGGACTCTCAAGATCCATTCATTGCAAGGTGGTTGGCTACAAAGTAGTTTTAATCATCCAGCTTCATTTGATTCACTTGCTTTGGATCCTGATTTAAAGAAAGCTATAATTGATGATTTAGATAGATTCTTGAGGAGGAAATAGATGTATAAAAAAGTAGGTAAACCTTGGAAACGTGGTTACTTATTGTATGGACCTCCAGGAACAGGAAAATCAACCCTAGTTGCTGCTATGGCAAAATATCTGAAATTTGATGTGTATGATTTGGATTTAAGCACTATGCATTGTAACTCAGAACTCACCAGAGTCATGAGGAACACATGTAACATATCCATCATTGTTATTGAAGACATTGACTGCAACAAAGAGGTGCTTAATCGATCAAGACCAGACATGTTTTCGACTAAGGTTTGTTGTCTTACTCCCTCACCAACTCATATATTATTCTGCTAAAGTACATTTCTCCATTTTCTTGTTTTGTTAGCTTTAGTTGGGTATCTTAATCTTTAGAAGTTTTAATTGGACCAAAATTCTGAAGTAAAAAATATTTAGGCTAATTTAAACTGTATTATTTTTGCACTTGACAAGGTTAGTTACACACCTGAGGATCTTGCATATGCAGCGACTCAGGGTCTTGGACATGCTGGAAATGCTGCTCCTAAGAAGTTTACTCTTTCGGGTCTTCTTAACTATATGGATGGTTTGTGGTCAAGTTGTGGTGAGGAACGAATTATTATATTTAGGACGAACCATAAGGATAAAGTATTCCCAACATTGTTGCGCCCTGGTCGTATGGACATGCATATTCACTTGTCATTTCTTAAGGCCAAAGCATTTAGAATCTTAGCTTCAAATTATTTGGACATTGAAGAACATCATCAGCCACTCTTTGAGCAAATTGAAGAGCTATTGGAAAAAGTAGATGTCACCCCTGCTGTAGTGGCAGAGCAGCTGTTGAGAAGTGAGGATGCTGATGTTGCTCTCAAAGCACTTCTCAAATTTCTTCAAGAAATTGACATTTCAGGAGAGAAAAACTTACATTAGAAATGCATTATGTCATTTGCACCTGCTACTATTCTAATATTCATGACATTGGCAGACTTTTGAGATATCCATGTAATTTGCAAGTGTACTTTTAAACTGTATAAGTTGTCCAACAATGTATTTAAGATGCCACAAAATTAGTGTTGGACAATTTTGTATGGGTAAGAATGATGTAACAATTTTGTATAGGTACTCTACTCGTGAATCCTCTTTAGGACATGTCTTTGATGAAGAATGCACATATATTATGAAGCATATCATTCAATGATACTTAACAAAACAACAGTTTCCTAATTTAATATCCACATAAAAGAAAACAAGAAATGGCTTAAAGTTAAGATTATGACATAGTTTAGTTTAGAATAAAAAAAAAAAAATCATTATCCTCTTTGCACAGTGAAGTTGTCTATCCATAGAACAACATGCTCTACTTCATGAGAAGAAACCACTCTTACTAACAATTACACTCTTTCTCAAGTTGATTCAAATGAAAATAAGTATTAATTTAATTATTTATTTACCTTTTTTATATAAAATCTGACGATAAATCAAATGCCAAGACTGCACAAATACAAGACGGAGTCTCTTTGATCCATATGCAATCTAAATTATGAAGAACATACTTAGCTAAATAATGAACAGTTTGGTTGGCTTCACGTCTAACATACAAAAAATGTAAACTACGAAAAGAAACATTGAAACTAATACAATCTCCACTAATAGAGCCGACATAGGTGGGAAATTGCTGATGAGCATTCAACGTCAAAGGCAATATTATAAGCATCTGATTCTGCTATAAGATTTGATCAGAAAAGACATGTCTTTCGCAAATTCTAAACTCTTCCGCATAGCTCAAGCTTCTCTAACCTCTAAATCTTGTAACGAAAAGATCTGCAATATAAATATTGTCTTTGTGTGTGTGTGAGTATGCGTGCGCGCGTGCGTGTGTAATTTGAGGTAATTTGCCTTTAATGACAAATATGAAGTTGGGATAATTTACTTTTAATGACAAATATGATTTGATTTTAAAATGAAGGAGACACATATCACATGATGAATGAAAAAGATGAAGAAACATACCAAAATTGATTCAAGCATGTTTAAAAACATCAACAATGTTGCATCAAACTTAAATTTTTAATTATGTTACCAAATGATATATGCCTTAGAGCACACCATATGGATATGGTGACAAAACATTTTGATACTTCAATTTCATCACGTGACATGTACCTTCTATTACATATACTAAAAAACTTAAATTGCAGTCTTATGACCATTATATTGTAGATAAGACATAAAATGTGAAATTATTAGCAACAAAAAAAAAACTTAAGTCTCAGTTTTATGCAAAATATCATTAAAGTAAAGTTTCTCCATAACATCACATGAACATTATACTCCAATTTCATCATGTGACATTGGCCCTTCTATTACATATACTAATTCTAGAAAGTTACTTTAAATTATTATTATTAATTAAAGTATTATAAATGATCATTTTGAACTCTATCACATAAGGTTACAACTTACAAGATCAAACTCTTATAGTCATGTACATTAGTGCAAACCTTTTTGATTCAATGATATAAGGTGGTGAAGATTTTGGAGCCTTTTCTTGAGCTGCAAGAAAATGGGTGAGAAGAGTTAACATAATGTGCCACCGCAAACTAGTAAGTTGAACACTTGTAAATGGATTTTGTGTGTAACTAACCTGAATGTGAAATACCATGAGTTGAAAGAAAAGACCTCTTTGCTCACAAACCAAACTAACTCTTTGTCTCCCCCTTCATTTCTTTTTTCCTTTCTTCAAATGATATATGCGATGATGTTTGAGAGGTTATAGGATTTTTTGAATAAGAAAAATGGTAACCTGTGCCGTAAGGGCACAAATATGAAAATATAATTACAAAATAAATGTTACATTGAAAAGATAAGTTTTGAAACTTTTAAGATTATGAATGCACAATTTCCAAGATAAATTACTACATTTAGTTTATTATCTTGTGCCCTTAGAGCACAAGTTAACAAAACACATATTTCATCAATCATGAGACTTAACCATTTATTCTAGATATAATTATTCAAAGGGTCTTGGTGAAAAAAAATGATTTTTAAAGCTGGATAAAGACTACCAAATGAGTTTTAAAGCTGCAAACCTCAAAAAGCAGGCCAGAAAAAAAAAAATGGCTCTGCATTGGCCGAGAGATTTTGACTCGCGAGCAAATGATTTTTTTTTGTTTGTTTCTTGTCAAACAGTTAAAAAAAAATCATGGTTGTGTGCCAGTGATTCCACTCAGTCAGCCACATTTAGACCGTCTGATTAAGTTTAACGATCTTAATTTTAATATTTTTTAATAACAAATATTAGTATGTTTATTGTTATGTAAGTTTGTCCTCTTTGTCAAAACTTGAATGTATGACCTCTAACTTCTTAACTCTTAACTCAAACCAATTTAACTATCCAACCCTAAATCTAAATTATCAAGTTAAAAACCTGTAGAATAATAAATACTTATAATCATAAGAAATATGTAAGTTACGTACGTGTTATTTGAGCTCAAATGTCTTCTCTATCTTGGATTAGGACATCATTTCCTAACTAAGTTTTGATTTGAAATTTTTTTATACATACTAGCGAAAAGACGGCCACTCACGTGCGTGCCTGTCTTTTTGCTCTTTTTATTACGCTAACGTTTGAAAATTATTAACTGTTTTTTTTTATTTATGAAATTTTGATTTATATTAGAACTAAAAATATAAATGTTTGTTGCTTTCAAGTTATAACAAACCAAACTAATCATGATTATTTATTTCAATGACACCAACAATATAACAAAAATATATAATGTAAATTCTTTTTTTAATGGCACCAACAACGATCTTTATTGTAGAAAAAGTTATTTAAGAGTATAATTGAGATAATGAAAAAGTAAGTATAAATATGCTCATATAGTTTGTTGCACTTTCTAAATGATAAAGGAAAAAAAAACAGACATATATATATATATATATATATATATTCATATCATGTGATGACGTATTGTCATCATGTAATTTTTTTATGTATTTTCTAAGGATAGTTGAGTTCACAACAAGTTTGGACATGTTAAAGGTGCAAAAAGCATGAAAAATTGAAGTATTTAAGCAAGAGACAAATCGTGACACGATTGGAGCAAATCGGGTCACAATTTCAAGACCAAGAAAGTGGTATATTCTGCTGGTTGAATCGGGACACGGTGTCATTTTCGTGTCATGATTATGAAGAGTTAATTTGTGATCCATGGGCTTTTTAAGAAGGAATCAGGACACGATTGCCCTCAATCGTGTCACGATTGGGCGAGAGTTTTGCCTATTTAAGCTGAATTCAGTTCCAGAAAAAGGGTTACGAATTCTAGAGAGAGAAAGTGCGATTTGCAGACCTGGAGACTGAAGAAAGAGGCGATTTCCTCCATTCTTTATCGGTTTATGTATGTTTTAATTCTTTCATTGATTATGTATGATTTTGATGCATCCCTAATTTAAACATGTTGTTGTGAAACTCTATTTTTGATGAATAACAATTTAGTTTTATTCAATTCAATTGTTCTTAATGCTTTTTATATACTAATCACATATAAACATGAATTCGTGAGAATGAATGACTACTGACCATAGCTTTGAACTTAGACCTAATTGAATTATTCAAATAAACAAGGTTAGTCTATGAATAAATAATCGTTTATTTGTGATATTAGGTTAAAGTTCTTAAAACTTTCAAAGAATATTAGATCACCTAAGGAATTAGAGACTGTAATCTGAGAAGAGAGTCCTAAGTCAAGAAATTGATTAGGGCTATTTTAGTTAACCATCGTGAAATTAGATAAATATTCATAGAAAATAGGTGCAGTGTGCCAATTATGGGAGCTCAGAGGATTCGAAGGACCTAGTCTCATCTCTCTCTATCTTTTTCAAATAATCTTTATTTTCTGTCTTTTTACTTGCCTCGAGCACTAAAATAACTTTACACATCCTGAATAATAACACTATTGTTTAATTGAGATTAACACGGTCCTTGTGGAAACGAACTTATTTATATTACTTCGATAGTTTTTAGTACACTTGCTAAATTTCTATCATTGTGTTTGTTACATTTTTTTAATATTTAAATTTATACTTATTTATTTGTTATATCTGTTAGTTGTATTTAAAATTGAGGGCATTTTTGGAAAGAAAATCCTAGTAAGTATAGATAAATCACATGGTACCTTGAATTTTTAAAATTTCTCATATTCACCTCTTCGTGTCATATCGTATCCACGTTTATACTTTTTTTTAATAAACATTTATTCTTTTTTTTTTTATAATAAATAAGCATTTATACTTAAAAATGTATTATAATCACACTTAATATTTTTTTTGGTACAACCCTTATCAGATGTTTAATCTACAAAACAATATTTGATAAATTTTTGGTACAAGCCTTATGAGATATTTAATCTATAAAAAAAATATTTGATAAATACAGAGCGTCCTTTAAAAAAAATATAACCTAAAAAAAACAAATGGTTAAAGCATTGTAATGTATTTGCTCAAAAAAAAAAAAGCATTGTAATGTATGGTCTGTGTATTCGGTAATAATTAATTAAGAAATCAACGTTTCACCGATCTTGAAAGAGATGTGTTATTTGCATAACCATTTGTATGATAATTTGTGGGACAATAATAGATTTACAAAGAAAAGTAAGTATTGACACGAAAATCAAAATAATAGAGAGAGAAAGTAATATGAATATGAAAGAGAAAGTTGTCACAAAAAATGTCATAAAATGGTTATACAAATATCATTTATCTTCTTAAAAATAAGCACCAAACGTAAAACACCGTGGTTAAGTGTACTTTTTGTTCTAAACACTAATCTCATACTTCTCACAATAAGTTGCCCTACTAAAATCATGGTTGTTGAAATTTTAAATTGTACAAATATCATAATAAGAAATACTTAAGTGTATTTTTTGTTCTAAACACTAATCTCATACTTATCGTGATATAATTGTACAAATATCATTTCTCCAAAAAAACAAACATAAAAAAAGATGTAGATTTGACCAAAATCCAAATTGGACACCCTAATTGCACAAAGATAAACCTACCTTCTTCATGAACCCAAGGTGCAAAGATACATACATTTAATAGTTCTACCCTAAAAATAAAAAAAAGAAGTTACATTTAATAGTTCTTAAAAATAGACCATAGTTCTAGAAAAATTGACCATTTTGCACCACATATTAGCCTTGTCCAATGCTAGTTTGAGTTTAATGAAATCGCATAGCTAAATAAATGCACATGTCAGTGAGTAGTATCTCAAAGGATCACTAAACTCTCCCTCATGAATCACATTTCTCCTTCATCTATCATCACCAGCACTGAAGATGACAGTTATAAATACACGGTAACACACACAGTGTAGTAGATATCCATTTAATATGCGCATTGTGCATACGCCAGCAATGATATCTTTGTAACATCAACACTTCTGATCAAAAGTTTTCGATATCTAACACGTATCATGGTCTGACACACGACACAACACCAACAACTACTATTGCATTTAATTATGTAATTTTCTTAACCGTGTCTTGGTGTCAGTGTGAATGTCGTGTCCGAGACTATTTATTTACTAGGGTGGTTGGGTAATAACAGCCCGGGAAGGTGGGAAAATTATCCCGCTCATTGGCGTAGAAATCAAAGTCTCACTAGTATTAACTCCATTAATTTGATTTCAGTTTGTGATGAATCTCAAACTCACACTCTCCTTCTTCCCATCACCATCTTCCACCATGGAAGCTCGTCTCAAAATCTTCAACCCTTCCATTTTCAATCGCCACATAACCCCAAAAACCAAAACCTCCACACCCATTTTCCCTTCACACCATTACCACTACAACCCTCTTCAAAAACCACCCAAAATCTCGTCAACTCTCACTCGTTTTTCTCACTCACCCATTCCTCCAAATTCGAATCCTCACAGTCATAGATTCTTCTCTTCACTCACATCTTCTAAAAATCTCAACTTTTCAACACCCAATAACAATCTCAACAACCCCTTTATCTCAAATTCACAATCAACTAGTATCGTTTGGAACCCAGCTTTGGAAAACGGAAATGAGGGTTTTTACGGAAGCAACAAAAACCGTGTTGTTACGGTGGTTTTGTTGGGGTGGCTTGGAGCAAAAACCAGACACCTTAAAAGATATGCTGAATGGTACAATTCACGTGGTTTTCATGCGGTTACTTTTGTTGTTGATGTGAAAGAGATTCTTGGATTTGACCTTGGGCGTGTGCTTGAGAAAAAAATTGAAATTTTCGCGGAGGAATTGGCTTCATGGGTTTCTTGTGAGGAAAAGGATGGGAGAGAAAGATGTTTGATTTTTCACACTTTCAGTAACACTGGTTGGTTTGTGTAAGTGGGTTTTGATGATTGTAGTGTTTTGCAATGTTATTTGTGTGACAAAAAATTCATGGTTAGTTTTGTGTTTTTTTGTAGGTATGGTTCTATTCTAGCTAGATTCATGGATAGTCATAACGTTGTTATGGAGAAGATTAAAGCATGCATTGTTGATTCTGGAGGGGCTGAGCCTTTTAATCCTCAGGTTCTAAGAATTTGATTTTATAAGCATTTTTGGTTGTTGAAAAAGAGTGTTTTGAAACTCAGATGCTACTTTGTGTGTCTTTCATAGTTGGTCTGTAGTTTTAAAAATTGATTTTGATTGAATTGATTCTGAATAAAGTGAGGTGAATGTCAAATGATTTATGTTTGAATATATTTATGTAAAGTGGGTTGAACAACAATTTAGATTATTTGTTTGATCAAGAAGAATATCAAAGCAACCACGAAAAGAGAGAAACTAAGGCCTGTGAGTTAGGACTACTATTGTATTGTATCTGCAAGCAACCTCAAGGAGAGGTCAATTGGACAAGTGTGAAGAGATGTACCCCCACAGTAGACATCGAACCCTATTTAGCGAGTCAATCTGCACAACTATTCCCTTCACATAAGCTCGAGTGAATTTAAACTTCCAAAACAAAGAGACAAGCTTCTTGATCCGAGACACAAGTGGTGCATGAGGACAAGTAGAATCCACCGAATTAGTGACGAGCTTCCCAAACAAATTCAGACCATGATATGTAGTTGATATCTCAGCATTCATGTTAATTGTATAGCTAGAGTAACCCATGAAGCCCAGCAGCCACTTGCTTTTGTTGTTTGGCAGAATGGCACCATAACCTGACTGCCTTGGGTTACCTAGAGAACTGCCATTAACATTGAATTTAATGGCTGGAGCAGTAGGGGGTGCCAACTAACCCGTATCGGCTGACAAATAATTTTGTGGTTTAAAATTAATTGTAGAGGCAAGCTCCAAATTATGTATGTGTTTTTGTTTTACGGTGATAAAAATTGATTTTGAATGCGAATTCATTAATGTTTGGATACGTTCACGTAAAGTGAGTGAGTGTAAAAATCATGTTTAGGGTATTTTTAATTGACATCACCCAAATGTATCAAAATCAACTTTATGTGTTCGGAATCACTTTTGGCCCTCCCTACTATAAAACCAAACACAGAAGCTTCAAGTTAAAATCAATTTTGGAGGCAAACATGTCAAAATCAATGATAATTTTATCTCCTCTAAAAGTGGAACAAAACATACACTTTGTGACTGGGGTTGTGGATTTTACTTTTGGAATTGGAGTACAATTATGATTGCGGTTGACAAAATCTTTGCTTTGTTAGAATTTAGGAGAATTTTGTTGCTGTGTAAAACAAATGTGGATTTTCACTCACGGTTCACACCATTTGTACTGAGCATATTAGTGTGTTTGGTTTCACTTTGGAAATCTCAATTGATTTTGCTTGTGATTTTAGGAAAAATATCAATGTTTGGTTATAGTCCGACAATTGATTTGACTTTTCCTCCAATTCTCGGACTGTTTATATGTGATAAGAAGTAGTTCGTGTCTTGATTAAAACTGTTGAGATTGTTGAGATATTTTCCCATTGATTTCTTAATTGAATTAGTTATGTAAATGTAAATATGCTGAAGATCCTTTTATTTTTATTTCTTTTAATTTATTTGGTAGATTAGGTTCTTTTTTTTTTTTTTTTTATAATCAGGTAGATTAGGTTCTTATTCGTATCTCTTGTTTTTGGTACATTACTTATTCGTATCTCTATAATTAAAGGGTTCTGATTGTAATTCATGGTTAAAAGTGTAGGGGATTGTTGAGATATGTCCCCATTGATTTCTTGCTTTAACTAGTTCTGTAAATATGCTGAATATCCTATTGATTTTACTTTTATAATTAATTAGATTTATTCGCATCGCTATAATTAAAGGATTCTGATTGTAATTCATGCTTATAAATACACAAGGCTGAGGGGTAGTCTCCTCAAGCAATTCAAATCTCAAGCATCATTTCACTTCAAACTCAATTTTAACCAGATCAATTTTGCAAATCAAGTTTACTCAAAATGTCATCTATGATGAACTTGCTTTTGTAAAATTGATTTGGTTAAAAATAAGTTTAAAGTGAAATGTTTTATGCTTGAATATTTTTTCAGGAGCAATTCAAATCTCAAGCATCATTTCACTTCAAACTCAATTTTAAGCAAACCAATTTTGCTAATCAAGTTTACTCTAAATGCGATTTTTGGTGAATTTGATTTTATAAAATTGAGTTTAAATTGAAATGTTTTATGGTTGAATATTTTTACTGGAGAAAACAAGTTCGATGATAACTCAATGCAAGTTTTTACTGGTGTTACCTTTTATCACTTCTAGTCAAGCAAAATCATTTTTTTTTCTGAGAGCAATCAAACATGTATTTCTCCTAAATTCACATTTGATAGGAGCCAAAATCAATTCTGAATTTCTGATACTCCATTTCAAATACTCCACTCTAATACCAAACACACATTTTCACAATCAATTCTGCTTTTTTGGATCTTATGCAAGGCTTTCATTTCTCAAGTCAAGTTTTTAATCGACCTTGATTTGTTGTTTATTCTTCCTTTGCCTTTGGTAATTTGTTTGATTATGAACCATCAATTTCTGTTTCATTGTATGTTTATGTTGTAGGTCTGGGCTGCTGGTTTTGCTACTGCTATATTGCAGAAACGCAGCTCTTCAACACAAGCTTTAGTCGACGTAGGAAACAAGCCTAAATCAGAGACAAAGATTCAACAAAGTGAACCTTCCATAATTGAAATTGTGGTGTTGTCACTATTAGAGAAGATATTCTCATTTCTTTTGCAGTTGCCAGAATCGGATAGGTAAGTCTCTTCCCTCCAAACCTTTTGTTGCTACGTAAATGATGTCACGTCAATTGCAATTTGCAACAACTTTTGTTAATTGGAAACGTTAATATACACTTCAAAATGTTAAATAGTAAGAAACTTTTCTGTCTCAAATACAGGAGGTTAAGGAAGGTTTTCAATCCCCTTGTGGAGCACCAGCCTTGTCCTCAGCTCTACCTGTATAGTACAGCTGACAAAGTAATCCCATTTCGATCAATAGAAGTGTTTATTGAGGAGCAGAGAAAGATGGGAAAAAGGGTTAAATCTTATAACTTTGGTTCATCTCCCCATGTGGATCATTACAGGAATTTTCCAGACGTATATCTATCACAAGTTACTGAATTCTTGAATGAGTGTTTTGATACACACAAAAGGACCACAGATGCATTAAGTTCCAGTCCACTTGAAGTGTAAAATTATTGATGCAATTATTAGTGGTAATTAGTAATCACACAATAGCATAATTCTTTTGATTATTAACATGAATAAGATTAAGTGACTAACAGAAACCAACACGGGTTACTGATGAGGCCCTAGTTTCTGGTTTTGTTAAATTGATGAGGCAGTTTATATGAAGCCGGAATTATGCGCCTATGGTTTGAACAAAGAAATACACCAACACTGTGTTTGGTAGAAGAGAGAAAGGAGAGAGAGAAGTTGAAGAAAGAGATATAAGATAAAAGCTCTGCAAGTGCAATCTGCTCCTATCAGTTTATATTATGCTTGGTAGTGAAATTTTCCCCTATAAAGCAATAAAACGACTATTTATCAACCATTCTGAGAAAGGTGACGTTCCATATTGTATCCAAATTTACATCTTAAACAATGCATTTGATCCAAGTACTAGATATTCGATTTGATGAACAGAACAGATCATTTTGGAGAACAGAACAGATCATTTTGAATCAAGTTTAGTTTACCCCTAAATCAGAGGAACCTTGGACTGTTGAAAGGTTGCTAGAAATGTAGGATCTTGAACTTGGGTGGGAAATATCTCAGACCCAATGTTGCTTACCATCTGTGATGAATCTTTGATTATCAATTGAAAGTCAACTTTCTTGAAACACAATTTATTTATTTTACTGTTGTTATTTTTCTAGTATAATAAATTAGGAATAATCAAACATAATTTTTCTATTTTAAGGTCTAACAAACAATTATTTAAAAACCAAAGTAAAATAGAGAAAGGAATATGATAGATGGAGGAAAGTTTCTAAGCAAGGGTTACCTTTATGATCAAAATAAATATTTTGGTCTAAAATGTTAGTCTATAATAATTTTTAACTATTATAGTTTATCTCATTTGAAACAGTAAGTTTCAAATTTATGATGTATAAATAGCTCTATAATAAAATTCTGTTGGAAATCTAAACAAAGGGAAGGTACATTCATTGAGAAAAAAATAAATGTATTTAGTCTTAACTATGAATCAAATACATATCAAGTGAGAATGGTATATTTAGGTGAGAATAAATGTGAGGCGTTTTTCTTTTTGTCTCTTCCTAGCAGGTTCATTGTTTGTTGTTGATTAAGAATTGAAAAAGAATCGTATTTAATTTGAACGCCGACGTCGTAACCTAACAATCAATCTGAGTCTCCTCGGATTTTGATTAAGATTACCACGTGTACTTATTGAACTGCAAAAATACTTTACTTCTCTATTTTCAGTATGGCGGTTAACGATGATCCCATGGTGGTTCCCACTCTCTCTCCGCCCAACACCTACGAAGCCGTCGTCAATGGTGGCACCTTCGACCGATTGCATGACGGCCATCGCCTCTTTCTCACTGTCTCTCTCTCTCTCTCTCTCTCTCTCTCTCTACTTCCTTTCGCTTTTCAATTCCCCATTATTTATTTCCAATTACGTCTTAAACTTGTATCTGCAGACTTCAGCTACGTTAGCAAAGCACCGTATTGTCATTGGAGTTTGCGACGGTCCTATGCTTGCTAACAAACAGGTTACCTTTTTCCCCCCAATTTTGAACATATATCATAATCAAATATCTATATTTTGTGTTCTTAATTTGTATTGATATTATTTGTGATAACCTATATATATGTTAATCATCTCCTTAATCTGCTTAGTAGTTTCAAAATTGATTTTTTTGTGTGACCCAGGGAGGAAAACTAGTCCTTCTTTGGAATGAAATATAAGCAAAAATATCCAAAAAGTTAAATGTATTTGGTCCAAAATTTAGACCAAATAGATAACTAAATGTATTTGGTCCAAAATTTAGACCAAATACATTTGACTTTTTGAATTCACTTTGCTCACATTTCATTCTGGATAGAGTACTAGTTTCATGCAACAGCTTGCTTAGTTTTAGTTTGAACATCAACTTTTAGCTCTCGATTATCTATCTTCGACCCTGTTGTCTAATTTGGTCATTACGTTTATGCCTTACTGATTGTTGATTCAGACGTATCATGTACACCAATACTTATTGGTCATTAGTTTGTGCTGTGAGAGTTAAAACATCAATGAGATATAACTAGAATCTGAAGTCTGAACTTTGATTTCATCTTTAGTGTCATAAGCTCTTGGATGGAATTAGTCAAAGGGGATTAAATTACTTAAATTTAAGTGATACTGTATAATTTTACCTAAGAGCCTGTTTTTTTTGGCTTTTCAGCATCAAAAAGTGCTTCTACAATCCTCAAAAGTGAAAAATTGAGTTTTCAATGGTGTTTGGTTTGGCTTTTAAGAATTGCTTCTATCCTCCAAAAGCAATTATCCTTAAAGCTACAATTCCTAGCTTTTGGCTTTCCTAGAATCAATTCTACATTAAATTTAATATTTTGATTATTACAACCTATTATTTTCCTTTATTGCCCTTTATCAATTCTCCTTCTTTTTGCTTTGTAATTAATTTGATGAACCAAATTTAATAAGAAA